>Ga0209575_10000480_pt1 | contig 25124 bp, 26 predicted proteins | sample Medcelwee11metaG_FD_187172 | JGI IMG/M metagenome (GOLD analysis project Ga0209575, IMG submission 187172) | Freshwater pond sediment microbial communities from the University of Edinburgh, under environmental carbon perturbations - Medium... | ecosystem: Environmental > Aquatic > Freshwater >...
TCAGATGTAAATTTCTGTCTGTCACATTGAGCTCTTGGACTCCACATTGCCGGACCTTTAGATTTATTAAGCATCCTGAATTGAATCATGCTTCTATCGGTGATCAGCCCGCTTAAACCTCCAAGAGCATCAATTTCTCTTATAATCTGCCCTTTTGCAATTCCTCCCATCGCAGGGTTGCATGACATCTGTGCAAGCTTTGTCATATCCATTGTTACAAGAAGTGTTCTTGCCCCCATAACAGCTGCCGCGTGTGCTGCTTCACATCCGGCATGTCCACCTCCAACAACAATAATATCGTATTTAAATTCCATCTAATATCTCCTTTCAAATATCTTTAACCAATAATTTTCCTTCTCCCTCATCTGAAGCTTTTTAGTTTCAGTATCATCGTAATATCCGCATAAATGTAATGTACCATGTATCATTACTCTTAATATTTCCGTTTTTAAACTAACATTATAGTTAATGGAATTAATTTTTACTGTTTCATAACTTATATAAATCTCTCCGTCCAATACTCTTCCTGCCCCGTATTCAAAAGCAATAACATCAGTAAAGTAATTATGGTTCAGGAATTCCCTATTAATCTTCAGGATATTTTCATTATCAGTTATAATAAAATTAAGGTCACCTGAAATCCTATTTTCTTTTCTGATGACCTTTTCTATCAAGCTTAAAACTTTTCTGCTGCCCCTTAGTCTGTACTTCGTATTATCATAAAATAATCTTATCAAGATAAAATGTTTTTAAATTTCAATTTAACACTATTCCCCTTCTTATTAAACTTTATTTCATCGGCAAGTTTTGACATCAGAAAAACACCTCTTCCGTTTATAGACTCAATATTTTCCGGAAGAGTCGGATCCGGAACTTTTTCAGGTTTGAAACCCTTTCCTTCATCTGTAATTGTAACCTGCAAAAAATTCTCCTTCAGGATAATTTCTATTTCCACAAACTTATTCTTGTCAGACCCATTTCCATGAATTATAGCATTGTTTACTGCTTCGAGTGTTGAAACAAGTATTTTGCCATAATTATCCGGGTTTATTCCTGCTCCAGAAGTAACTGAATCAATTGTATTTTCAACAATTCCAAGATTATTTATGTCGGACTCTATTTTAATCTTTTTCAACATTATCTTCCTTTGGCCACCCTTTATACTAATTTCATTGCTTTTTGTTACATTATCCTCTATATTTTTGAAATCCAAATTTCGGGGTCAAGATATTTTTGCTCAAAAATCATAAACTTTAATGTACATGTAAAGTTTGCTCCCGGATCAGCAAATACTTCTCCAATTACCTGTTTAATGTCAACTTTGTCTCCTTTTTTTACTTTTACGTTAACAAGATTATTGTAAACAGAATAATATTTTCCGTGTTGAATTATAATCGTCATATTAGATCCTGAAATAGCAGAAATTGCAGTCACTTCGCCTTTAAAAACACTTCTAACCTCTGTTTTTCCGGAACTGGTAATTTCCACTCCAATATTTTCCTCTGTAAGATATTTCAGAACAGGATGCTGGTGTGTTCCAAAATGACCTGTTATAATTCCTCTTTCAACCGGCCAGGGTAATCTTCCCTTATTATCTGAAAAACTATCCCCTATTATCCTTTGTTCGGGAGTTAGGTCGCTCTTTATGTTCTTCTTTCTTTCCGCTTCAATAACTCTGGCAATTTCGTTTTCAATTCTTTTTGCTAATTTTTTCTTTTCTGCAAGATCCTTTTGCAATTGCTTTTCTTTATTACTTAATGATCTTATCATTTTTTGTTTCCTGGATTGTTCGTCCTGAAGAATATTTTTTTGAATCACTTCCCGATGTCGTAAATCTGATATTTTCAGAAGATCGTTCTCAAGATTTATCTTTGTTTCTTCAACCTGGCTTTTTAGTTCAAAAATAATTTCAGCTTCATTTCTTCTGAATTTTGTAACCTGTTGCAAATATTTCAGCCTTTTATAGCCCTGGTTAAAATCCCTGGCAGATAATATATATACAATTTGAGGATTAGACTTTTTTGATTTATATGAATTTATTATTGTTCTGGAATAATCCTCTTTTAATAAAACAAGATCGTTTTCCATCATTTCTATTGCAAGCAGATTAAGTTCAATCCTTTGATTTAATAAATTAATTTCCTGTCCCATTCCCTGAATAACGTTTTCTCTCATATTAACCTTATTCCCCAGAATTTTTAAAGCACTCAGACTCTCATTTTTAACTTTCGAAGTATTTTTTAGCAGATTATCCACATAAGTAATATCATCCAGAGTTTTTTTTCTCTGTTCCTCGAGCTCACTTCTCGTCTGACCATTAAGATTACTGCAGAGAATTCCCAGGAATAAAATAATAAATCCGGCAGTTTTCATTTTAGTATTACTTTTTCAAAATTTCGTCCCGGAATCAGTTTAATTCCCTCTGTTTCAATAAATTCAATATCATCAATATTGATTTTAATAATCATTTCATTAAATTTACTTTCTATTACAATTTGCTCCGGATAATATACCTTACCATGATTAGCAAATTTTTTATAATTAAAAATAATTTTGTCTTGCTCGTTTTCTGAATAAACTTCCGCTATTTTTAATTTTTCCAAATTACAATCTATAATGTATCTTGTTTTTATGTAATATTCTTGTTCTACATATTCAATTATCCCATTTTTGCATTGATTTAAAAACCTGTTTTCATCATTTCTTATGAAATCTCCAAACAGAAGGGGTAATGCAATCAAGAACGTTTTATATCTGGCAGGAAAATTTTCAATTGAATTATAATAATACTTTTTATTTATCCTGTCATTAATCAGAACAGAATCGCCGTCTTTATAAAATCTCACAGCTTCAATACCAGACCTGCTTTTTAAACTAACCAGATAAATTCCGGTCTCCTCATATTTAACCGATGCCAGAAATCTTTGTTTTTCACCATTTATATCTAATTCAATTTCAGCCTTTTGAACACTAAAATCGTAATTTGTAATATTGCCTTCTTTTAGACTTATGCTATCTGATTTTTCCGTATTTTTTTTTAACACAGTTTTTTCGGCTTCCCTGGCAGAGAAACAACCTGTAATTGTCAGGCTTATAAATAATATCAAAAGTGTCCTTGACAATTTTCAATTTCCTTTATCAGCTTTATTTTTGTACTGTCCAGCTTAATTGCTATGTTCCAGTTTTCTACGGCTTTTATGCAATCTTTTCTCTTTTTTAGAATGTATCCATAGTGCTCATACCATTCTGCATCAGGTTTTTCTCCACTATTAATTATAGCATTCATAACTTTCTCTGCCTCTCTTAATTTTCCTCTTTTATAAAGGATCCAGGCATAAGTATCAAGAAAAGTCGTGTTTTTTCCTTCCTTTTCAATAACTTTTTTAGCCATTTCCTCAGCATCCTGAAGCCTTAGATTTTGTTCCGCAAGAAAATAAGCATAATTATTAAGTATAGTCAGGTCATTGTTATTATATGTCAATGCCTCATCAAATGTTTTGAACGCTTTCTCATAATCTTTTTGCCTGTAGTATACATCGGCTCTGAGGGAAATCACCTGAATTAAATAGTCTTTATTATTACCTGCCAGAATTGTTGCTTTCCTTAATTCTTCCAGTGCTATATCATAATTACCATTTTCACTGGCTGCAGTAGCATATAACATTTTGGCCAGAAATGACCTGTTAAACAATGATGCCACTTCACCACCCTTAATTTCAAGCTTTTTATAATCTCTTTCAGTGAGATATACCAGGAGTAATTTTTCCCAGGCATAGTAATTCTGCCGGTTCTTTTCAGTAATATCTTCTAGTAATTTTGCAGCTTCATTATTCAATCCCCGTGCTATCATAACTTCGGGTCTTAAAAGCGTAACGATGTCATCATCTGGATATGATGCTTCCATTATCATAGCCGATACCTGTAATTTTTCACCGTTCTTATTAACAAGATCTGACAATTCCAGCATCCTGGAAAAAAGTTCAAGTTTATTTTCGCGAGTAATATTTTCATTAATTATTACATTATTAAGCATCAGGAAAAGATCGTCGTAACTTTTTTCGCTAAGTAAAAAATCACATAATGACAACAGGGTTTGCGGATTATCCGGATTCTTTTTCATAAGCTCCGTATAAATCATCATTGCATTATCATTTTCTCCCAAACCTCTGTATATCTCAGCCAATAAACCTTGAAATAATATTTCATCAGGATAAAGGGAGGTTAAGGCTTTAGCTTTAACAAGAGCCGGCTCATATTTATTTGCTCTCATCAGATTTTTAACTGCCTCAACTGTAGAAGTCTCATTAATTCCATATTTCTTATCAAGCTCTTCAAAAATCTCGTCAGCTTTATCATATTTATTATTTTGCGAATAGAGATTCCCCAGAGTAATCTGCAGATTTTCTTTTTCAGGAAAATTTCGTGCAGCCAGCTCGTAAAAAATAATGGCTGAATCCATATTATTTTCCTGGTAATAAGTACCTGCAAGCATCATCAGATACCAGAAGTTTTTATTATCTATCGACCAGGCTTTTAGAGCAAACTTTTTACCATTGTTTATATCTCCTGATGCCAAAATAATCTGAGCCATCTGATAATACGCAGCGTCACTTTCCGGATTTATTTTTACACAATTCTCAAGTATTGAAAGTGCATCCCCGCCGTTACCCAGTAGTTTCTGCTTAACAGCCTCAACAAAATAATAACTGAACATTGCAGAATCATACGATTTAATTTTTCCAATGTTTACGTCAGCAGGAGCAATCTGCTTTCCGCAGGAAAAAAGTATCAAAACAGCTAAGCCTGATTGAGCAATAATAAAAGAGACTTTTTTCATTTTTATTTTTTTCCAGTATGTCCAAACCCACCATTTCCCCTCACAGTTTCTTTGAGTGAATCAACACTTATCCATTCAGCCTTTTCATGCCTTGAAATAATCATCTGACAAATCCTTTCTCCGTCACTGATAACGAAATTTTCTTCAGATAAGTTTATGAGTATGATACAAACTTCTCCCCTGTAATCGGCATCTATTGTCCCGGGTGAATTAAGAACAGTAATGCCTTTTTTAATAGCCAGACCGCTTCTTGGTCTTATCTGAGCCTCAAAACCTATCGGCAATTCAATAAAAATGCCTGTAGGAATTAGCGCCCGCTGCATCGGTTTCAGAATAATTTCTTCGTCAATATTCGCCCTTATATCCATTCCTGCAGAAGCTTCTGTAGAATATTCAGGCAGGCTGTGTTTTGATTTATTGATTATTTTAATCTTCATTTCACTTCTCTCCTTAAGAATGTAGTAAGCAACTTATCTCTGTACTGGCTGTAAACAATAAAAAGAATAAACAACACTGAATTAATAAATAGTTCCTGGAATAAATTTTTATATTTAAAAAGCTGGCTGAAGAGAATCATTCCGACCGCAAGAATAAAATAAGGGATCAACGCTTTCATATTATAATCAATACGAAAATGATCTTTTGCAAAATAAAATGATAAAAGGATCATTGTTCCGTATGATGCCACATGCGCCCAGGCTGATGCCATATATCCATATACCGGTATTAACAATACGTTTATAAGAATCGTTATTATTGCTCCGATCACTATAATATAGACACCATATCGGTTAAGATCGTTCAGTTTATACCAGATACTATGGTTCATATAAATTCCATACATAAGATATCCCATGCTCACTATTGGCACCACAATTATAGCATCTCTGAAGTCTCTGCCAATAATCAGTTGTATGCCGGGTAAATACAAGTTAATTAGCAGATAAATTATCAGCATTATTATAACAAAATACTTCATTACGAACGCATAAGTCTCTTTGGCATTTGAATGTTTTGCACGTTCAAAAAAGAAAGGTTCTGCAGCAAACCGGAACATCTGTATGAACAGTGCCATAAGAACTGCCACCTTATAACCAGCACCATATTCTCCAACTGTTTCCAGACCAGTATCCTCACCAACGACCCGTCGCATTATTACCTTATCGAGGGTATCGTTTATAGAGCCAGCAAGTCCTGCAATCATAAGAGGGAAAGAATAGCCAATCATCCTTAGCCAGATAGATTTGTCAAAAACAGGGCGTATTCTTAAAATAAAAGGCAGTAACATCAAAAGTGTTGACCCGCTGCCAATCAGGTTGGCTACAAAAACATATCCCACTCTGTATTCCGGGTTATAAACCGTTCTGAACCACCCTGTGCTTTTTTCATATATGCCAGGAGCCACAACCAGTAAGAAGAGTACAGCGATGATTGTAATAATCACATTCATAATCTTAATTACGCTGAATACTATGGGTCGGTTTTCCTTCCTTAACCTGGCAAACGGAATCGCTGTAAATGCATCAATAGCAACAATAGCAGCAAACATTTTTATATAATCATGATGTCCGCTATATTTTAATGCTGCAGAGACCGGTGTTATAAAAATATTAACTGTTAAAACAAACAGTACTGAGGTAATTAAAAGGCTGATGAGGGATGTGCTGTAAACTTTTTCGTAATCCTCCTGTTTTTGGGCAAACCTGAAAAAGCCTGTTTCCATCCCGTATGTAAGAATTACGAGCAGGAGAACCATCCAGGCATAAAGCTCGGTAACGACTCCGTATTCGGCCCGCCCAAAAAATCTTGTGTAAAAAATTGCCAGAATTCCATAGTTCAGAAACCTTGGTACAATTGTTCCAAATCCATATATAAGGGTTTGTTTTGCTAATGTCCTGACTTCTTGCACTTTAATAATTTAATTATAAAACAATTCTTTTTCCCCGGGAATAAGTCTGTTTTCCCTGTTTAATAAATATAATTTGAAAACCTTTTCTTTCGTGATCGGGCAAAGTTAAATATCTTTGCCTTCAGATTTTCAGAACAATATTAACCAAATGAAATTATTCATGAACAAATTTTTCATAAGGACAGTTGTTTTTTCCTTACTTATTATTGCATTTTCCTGCAGTGCTCCGGGTAATGAAAATACCTTAATTCTGATGAAAACGACATTAGGTGATATCAAATTGATGTTATACGACGAGACTCCCGTTCATCGTGATAATTTCATTAAACTTGTTAATACAGGCTTTTACGAGGGGATCTCATTTCACCGCGTTATTAATTCATTTATGATACAGGCAGGGGATCCGCTTACAAGGAGTGTCCCTATATCAAAGTCAGCCGATTCACTTAATACCTACACAATACCCGCTGAGTTCAACAAGCTCCATTTCCACAAAAAAGGAGCTCTTGCAGCAGCCCGTGAAGGGAATGATGTAAATCCGGATATGCGTTCTTCTGGCACACATTTTTATATTGTTCAGGGTACGTTGCTATCCGATCAGGAATTGGATCAGTCAGAAAATCGTATAAACAGCAGTATAAAACAGGCTCTCTTCAACCAGTATGTCAGGAATACCGGCGACAGCGCCAGGCTTTCAGGAAAATCTCTGTCTGACGGAGAAATCCAGGAAATGGCTTCCATAAAGATGTTTCAATATCTTACTACCAATGAAAATTACAAAATTACGGAAGATCAACGAACAATATATAAGACAATTGGTGGGGTGCCCCGGCTTGACGGTACATACACTGTTTTCGGTGAGGTTCTTGAGGGTCTAGATATTGTGGATAAGATTGCTGCTGTTCCGACTGATAATAATGATAAACCTTTAAGTGAAATAAAAATTCTTAAAATTAAAATTGTAAATAAATAGCTTTTCAGGACTTTAAAAATTTTCCAGATGTTTGATAAAATTAATAATCTTCTTGCAGAAATATCAGCGACAACAGTTACCGGCTTAGAAGAACTTGAGTCTTTTCGCCTTAAATTTCTAAGTAAAAAAGGACTTATTTCTGACCTTTTTGAAGAGTTCAGAAACATTCCCCCGGATGATAAAAAAGAGACCGGCCAGATGCTGAATACCTTAAAACAGAACGCAATTGAAAAATATAATCTTCTCCGGGATGGTCTTAAGTCGTCAGACAATACATTTTCTGATGATGATCTGTCAAAGCCTGCCTTTCCCTGGAACAAAGGTTCCCGCCATCCGATTTCTATAATGAGAAACGAAATAATCAGCATTTTTGAACGTATAGGTTTCACGGTATCAGAGGGTCCTGAAATTGAAGATGATGATCATGTTTTTACTAAACTTAACTTTGCACCTGAACATCCGGCAAGAGATATGCAGGATACTTTTTATATTTCCCGGTTATCTCCGGAAGATTCCAGTCCTGAAGATATCTTGCTGAGAACCCACACTTCATCTGTACAGGTAAGGGTAATGCAGGGCCAGAAGCCACCGATAAGGACAATCTCTCCCGGCAGGGTATTCCGGAATGAAGCTATTTCAGCAAGAGCTCACTGTATATTTCACCAGGTTGAAGGTCTTTACATCGATGAGAATGTCTCTTTTGCCGATCTTAAACAAACTCTTCTATTTTTTGCCAGGGAGATGTTTGGCAGGGATACAGAAATTAGACTCCGGCCATCTTATTTTCCATTTACCGAACCGTCGGCTGAGATGGATGTGAGCTGTTCGATCTGCGGAGGAAAGGGCTGTAATGTGTGCAAATACACCGGATGGCTTGAGGTGCTGGGTTGTGGAATGGTTCATCCTGCGGTTCTTGAAGCATGCAATATTGACAGTAAAAAATATACTGGCTTCGCTTTTGGTATGGGAATAGAAAGACCTGCAATGTTAAAATATCAGGTAAACGATCTTCGTCTCTATTTTGAAAACGATATACGATTCCTTGAGCAATTTCATACTGCATTTTAATTTATTTGAACAATAATCTCAAAGACATTGTTAATCTTTGTATTATAATTATTTACTGAAATGAAACAACAGGAGATTCCTATTCCTTTTTGTGATAAGTGTTCAATGGAGAATGGGGCCATTTTCAAGTATCTCAACCGTGATGAGGTTGACATGATCAATTTTGAAAAGGAATTCCGTCAGTTTAAACGCGGTGAAATTTTATATTCTGAAGGAAGCCGTATCAGCGGTTTTTACTGCATTCATAAAGGTATTATCAAAGTTTTCATGACAGGACTTGACGGAAAAGAGCAGATAATCCGTTTCGCCAGGCCGGGAGATATTATAGCATACAGGAGCGTTCTCAGTAACGAACTGGCCTGTACCTCTGCAAAAGTCATTGAAGATTGCCAGGTATGCTTTATTCCTTCTGAAATACTGATATCGCTTGTTAAATCCAATTCCACCTATTCGCTTGAAATACTGAAGCTGGCTTGTCATGAATTGAGAGAGTCAAATTCATTTATAACTGATATAGCACAGAAGAGTGTAAGGGAAAGACTTGCAGAGATACTTTTACTGCTTGTAAATGATTTCGGTCTTGATAATCAAAATGTGCTCCAGATATCACTTACCCGCGAAGAGCTTGCAAATATTGTCGGAACGGCAACAGAATCTGTAATAAGGCTGTTATCGGAATTTAAAACCGATAATCTCGTTGAACTCAACGGAAGAAAAATAAAAATCTTAAATATAAAAGGTCTTGAAAAGATCAGTAATGTTTATTTCTGATAATTACTGATTACGGTTTTGTTTTAATTTTTCTGTTTAGAAAAGTGTGCCGTTAACATCGCGGCCAAACTGTTTTCCCAGGTGTTTATATGCATGTTCTGTTGCTTCTCTGCCCCTTGGTGTTCTCTTCAGAAATCCTTCTTTTATCAGGAATGGTTCATATACCTCTTCAATTGTGCCGCTCTCCTCGCCGACAGCAGTGGCAATCGTCGTGAGGCCCACTGGTCCACCATTAAATTTATCAATAACAGCTGATAAAATCCTGTTGTCCATTTCATCAAGTCCGTACTTATCTATATTAAGGGCATTCAGGCCGTATCTTGTTATTTCAATATCTATTTTACCTGAACCTTTTACCTGTGCAAAATCTCGGATCCTTCTCAGCAGGGCATTCGCAATTCTTGGTGTTCCTCTGCTTCTTCTTGCAATTTCAACAGCTGCGTTTTCGTCTATCTTTATATTCAGGATCCCGGCTGATCGTTTCACTATACCGGTCAGGACTTCATGATCGTAATATTCGAGATGAAATTTAATACCGAACCTGGCTCTCAGGGGGCTTGTAAGAAGACCCGACCTTGTAGTTGCTCCAATAAGGGTAAACTTATTAAGAGTAAGCTGTACTGATCGTGCACTGGGGCCCTTATCGATCATTATATCAATCTGAAAATCTTCCATTGCCGAATAAAGATACTCTTCAACAACAGGGCTGAGTCTGTGTATCTCATCAATAAAAAGAACATCTCCTTCCTCAAGATTAGTAAGGACTCCGGCAAGATCTCCCGGCTTGTCGAGTACGGGGCCGGATGTAACTCTCAGATTTACCTGCAACTCGTTTGAAATTATTGATGCAAGAGTCGTCTTACCAAGCCCTGGTGGACCATGAAGAAGTACATGATCGAGTGATTCGCCTCTTTGTTTGGCAGCTGTAACAAAAACTATCAGATTTTCAATTACCTGTTTTTGTCCCTTAAAATCATTGAAACTGAGCGGCCTCAGTTTTTTTTCAAATTCCCTGTCTGTAACTGAAATATCGTCCTTCCGGATATTGAAGTTCTCGTCCATAAGGCAAAGTAACTATTTTATCAGCTTGGTATCGCTTTCCGGAAGATTAATTTTAACACCGTTGATACTGGTCTCAACATCGTCTTTATAAGTTATTGTAAGCAAGGCTACGCCTTCGGAGTTAAATTTTTTCCAGGTTTTCTGTCTCAAGCCCATTCTGTAGTACTGCTCCTCTTTCACTTTGCCGTCTTCAGAATAATAAGTATGCTGACCATCCGGGTTGCCCTGTATATAATTACCTTTGAATTTAAGAGTGCCATCCGGATAATATGCCTTCCACTGACCATCTTTCAAACCAATGATGTATTTTCCTTCCTCAGTATAATCTCCCGATTTAAATTTCCAGTCTCCGTTTTTTTCGCCATCAGAATACTGGCCTTGTGATATAATATCTCCGGAAACAGAATATTCTGTACATACGCCATCGCGTAATCCCTGAAAATACTCTTCTTCTTTCAGTATTGCTCCGTTTTCATAATACCACTTCCAAAGGCCATCGGGCCGTCCATTGTTATAATATCCTGTCTGTTCTACTCTGCCGGCAGGGTTGTAAAACTTCCATAAACCGGTTCGCCTGTTATCTATATAATTACCTTCAGCCTCTGTTTTTCCATTTGGGAAAAGATTTTTCCATTTTCCGTTAAAATTTCCAGCTTCATCGACTATTCCCTCATAGAGCAACAGCCCGTTATCGTTATAAACAAAAGAATTTACAACTTTACCGTCTTTCCCGAACTCGCGATGAACGCCTACAGGTACCTTATTTCTATAAGGTCCGTTATATATCAGTTTGTTATCGGAATCATATTTATTTACTATTTCTATATCTGGTTCTTCTTCAACTCTTGATTTCACAATTGATCCGTTATCATAAAGCATTGTAAGAACAAGGTTTCCGCGTATATCATACTCTTTATAATAACCATGTAACATGTCGTCCTTATATGTCATTTCTGACCTCTTATTTCCATTAGGATAAAATTCGGTCCATTCGCCCTGTTTTAATCCTTTATTATCGGTGCGGTTTATTTTTTCGCGGCTCACAAGGAAGTCATTATTGTACTCCATAAGGACAACAACATTTCCGTTTTTATCAAACTCTTTTGAAAGTCCTTCTTTTTTGCCTGAGTTATATGAAATTGTTTGCTGGATTTTACCATCAGGAAAATAAATATAAGCGGTTCCCTCTTTTTTATCTCCGGCAAAAAGTTCTTTAGACCATAAATAAACTCCTTCAGACGGATCTTTTTTATATTTTAAATAATATCCGTTCTTTTTACCAAGGAGATAACTGATTTTTTCAGTAGTATCTCCTGCCTGGTCAAAAAATACCCAGATACTATCAAGCATAAAACTTGTTCTTTTTCCTTCAGATTTTTTAATTCCTGTAACAAAATAACTTTTCCAGAAACCTTCAGGTTTTCCGTTTTTAATCACTCCTTCACTTGAAACTACGCCATTAGGATATTTAAAGACCTGGTACCCGTCCTGAATATTTTCACTGACCTGGGCATTAACACATCTTACTGAAATTAACAATAATGCTATTGCAAAAAAAATTTTCATTTAAATCAGTCCTGATTTTTCAGAAATTTCAAGCATTCTTTCTATCGGCTTTCTGGCATCATTTATTACATTATTATCAACGAAAATTTCTGGTTTTTCGTCCTTAAGACAATTATAAATTTTTTCCATTGTAATAAGTTTCATGAAATTACATTCACTGCAACCGCATGTTGAATCTTTGGGAGGAGCTGGTATAAATTCTTTATCTCGATTTTCTTTTTTCATCTGGTGAATTATACCAGGTTCTGTACCAACAATATAGCACATACTATTATCGTTTTTTGAGAATTTTAAAAGAGCTGCGGTTGAGCCGATAAAGTCAGCTACCATTCTTACCGGAAGTTCACATTCAGGATGAACAATAATTTTTGCCTCCGGATTTTCTCTTTTTAATTTAATAATAGCTTCCAGTGAAAATTCTTCATGAACATGGCATGCACCATTCCATATAATAATATCTCGTCCGGTTTTATTTAGTACATAATTTCCAAGATTCCTGTCTGGTGCAAAGATTATCTTTTCATCAGCAGGCAGAGAATTAACTATCTCTACAGCATTTGAAGAGGTACAAATAATATCTGACAATGCCTTTATTTCAGCAGTAGTATTAACATAAGAAATAACAGTGCGGCCCGGATTCTCTTTTAAAAATACTTTGAAATCTTCAGCTTTACATGAATCAGCAAGGGAACATCCTGCATTCATATCGGGAAGTAATACCTTTTTTCCAGGAGCCAGAATCTTTGCTGTTTCAGCCATAAATTTAACACCCGCAAAAAGTATAATATCTGCATTATTTGAAGCAGCTTTTTGTGACAAAGCAAGACTATCACCTACAAAATCAGCTATATCCTGAATATCACCTGTCTGATAATAATGAGCCAGAATAATCGCATTTTTTTCAGCTTTCATTCTTTTTATTTCAGATATGATATCAGTTTTTTTGCTTCCTGTCATCAGCTTTTAATTTTTAATTAACAATATACATTTATTATAATATTTAAAATATTTCTATTTATGATTATAATGATGTGGTGTTAATAGTGTTAAAATTTAATTTAGATTTATGTTGTTTTTTTCATAATTATCATCGTACAAACATCTTTTCAACAGCGCAAAAAATATACCATTTTTGATTATCAGCATATTAGTATTAGAATTAACAACTGTTAGGAATAAGATGTTAATAATGGTATCAGAACAAAAGTATATTTTTTACTGTTCATTTAAAGTTGATACAATGACTTTATTTTCTTAATATGATTTTGTATTGTTTTTGAAAACCGTTTAAAATGGCATTTTAATATTGTTTTCAGTGTTTTTGAATTTTAATTACAGGTTTACTTACATTTTATTAACAGTGTTTTGAGAATTAATTTATTATTTATTGTTAGTAAAACAATTAAGAGTAACGAATGTTAATTTATTGAAAAGTAAAAATTAAAGGAGTTGAATGTATTTTTTTCTTTATTTTACAGGATATTTTAAAAAACAGCGAGGGCAACAATTCAAAGAATAAAGAGGTGAAAAAGAAAAAAATTGCAATAGTATCGGATCATGCAGGTTTTTACCTGAAGGAAAAATTACTGAATTATCTGATCAGGGAAAAGTATGAAGTAAAAGATTTTGGATGTCCGTCGGAAGAAATTGTGGATTATCCTGATTTTGGTCATGCAATGGCAACCACCATCTCATCAGGTGAGTATGAGCTTGGGATATCAATCTGTGGCACCGGAAACGGAATAAACATGACTGTTAATAAGCATCCTGGTGTCAGAAGTGCATTATGCTGGAATGAAGAGATCAGCAGGCTGGCCAGGGCTCATAATGATGCTAATATTTGTGCTATTCCCGGGAGGTTTGTATCTGAATCAGAAGCCTATCTGATTGTAAAAACTTTTCTTGAAACTTCATTTGATGGCGGAAGGCATAAAAGGAGAATTGACAAGATCCCTTTAAAAATGTATTAAAATGTTATCAAACTCATGCAAGTATGGTCTTCGGGCAGTTATTTACATAGCAAGTCAGCCAAAGGGTGAAGGACAGACCGGAATTAAACAGATATCCAAAGATCTTAATCTGCCCAGACCTTTTCTTGCAAAGATACTTCAGGAGCTTGCAAAACATAAGATTCTGAACTCAGTAAAAGGGCCGCACGGAGGATTTTCACTTATGAAAGATCCCCAAAAAATAACATTACTTGATATTGTGAAAACAATTGACGGTGATGAAATATTCACAAGCTGTGTTGTAAGAAACTGTACATGTGCCGATGCCGAAAAAAATAATGATCCATGTCCTCTTCACGATCATTATGCAGGAGTGCGCTCGCAGCTTATTGATCTTTTCAGCAGTACGACTATTCACGATCTGGCGGCAAAAGAAGGGGATATAGAAAGAATAATTATCTGAAAACGGTTTTTCCCAACGTTCTTAAGATAAAAAAGATTATAAGGGCAAACACAATACCAGCCAGGTTAAATAAAAAGTCAAATATATCTCCTGAACGTGTTGATGTCAGCCACAATTGCAACAGTTCCATAACTAAACCGAATACAGAAGGAATAATTGCAATTAAAAAAGGAGAATATTTTTTTTCAATTCTTTTTCTGTTTTCGAGAAGGATAACCGACATGAAAAGAAAATACATTCCGGCATGAACAACTTTATCAATTCCGCGAAAATGAAAGGCTGGAATTTTATGGAAATTTTCAGCGCCGGCAAGGCTCAGGATCATTATGATCAGTGCAATAGCTATTGAGAATTTATTGTTTTTAATCATTCTATATATTTGGGGCAAATTTAGTTATTAGAATGGTATTTTATTTATAATTTTAAATCTGCAAATATTAAACATGGCGGGCATTTATATACATATACCTTATTGCAAAAAGCTCTGCCATTACTGCGATTTTTATCATGTGGTTTCCGGTGATAATAATCTGCTTTTTATCGATGCTCTGGTGAAAGAAATTGAATTAAGGAAAGATTACACGGGGACAGAATCAATATCAACAATTTATTTAGGAGGAGGGACACCCTCGGTTTTATCCATTGAAGAACTTGGGTTGATACTTGATACTCTGAAAAAACACTTCAATATTGAATCCGGAAGTGAAATAACCATGGAGATAAATCCGGATGATATAAATCCGGGTTACCTTAATCTCCTTAAAAAGACCGGCATAAACAGGATAAGCATGGGGATCCAGTCGTGGCGAAACGAAGATTTGAAAATGCTGAACAGGCGCCATACTTCAGAACAGGCAACTGTCGCTCTTAATGAGGTATTTAATGCCGGGTACGAGAATGTTACTATAGATTTGATATATGGAATACCCGGCCTTAGCCAGGATGACTGGATTTTAAATCTTGAGAAATCATTTGCGTTCCCGATCACACATTTATCTGCCTATCATCTTACAATTGAGACCGGTACGTTTTTTGGTAAAATGAAAGAGAAGGGTCTTTTAAAAGAGATTGATGAGGATGACAGTAATGCACAATTTAATACTCTGGTTGAAATAGCCGAAACAAATGGGTTTATTCATTATGAAATTTCAAATTTCGGAAAACCGGGATATTTTTCAGTACATAATTCCAATTACTGGAAACAGGTACCCTATCTTGGTTTGGGTCCTTCTGCACATTCATTTAATGGCTATTCCCGGCAATGGAATATAAGGGATCTCAAGAAGTATATATTATCATTAAATGAAGGGAAGACTTTTTATGAAAAAGAGGAGCTTGATTCCAAGGCAAGATTTAATGAATATATAATGACTTCATTAAGAACAATGTGGGGAATAGATCTCGGGTATATAGAGAAACATTTTGAAAAAGAAGGTTATGATTATGTTATTAACCTATCGGCGAAATTTATGAATTACGGATTAATGAGACAGGAAAAAAATACCCTGGTGCTTACGAACCAGGGTATGATGATATCAGATAATATTATTTCCGAGTTTATGATGCCCGGAGACAACTGATTATCTCTTTGTAAGGACAAATGTTGTTTTTCCTATAATGTTATCTTCAAGATAAAGTTCTACACTGTAATTTCCCGGTATAAAATCGCCTGTATTGTCAAGAAAAATACACATTTCAATATCCTGATTCATATAATCTGCTGTTCGATTGGCTGAATATATCAGTTTGTTTTCCTTAAAGCTGAAGAGATTATCAGGGCTGCTCGTAATAACCAGGGAATCAGGTCTCAGTACTCTCATAAAGACCTCTTTTTCTCCTGCTTTTGCTAACGGGTTTTCACGCAATGTAAAACAGATTCTCAATTTATCAAGAAGAGCAATTCTCGATGTCTCCTTACGCTTTTTATTCAGAGGGACAGCTAAAATATTTTTTGCCTGAATAACAGAGGCGATCTCAACCTTTGAATTAAGTTCTTCTTTAACTTTTTCGAGCTCGACATTAGTATTCCGGACCTTTGAATAGTCCTGCCGGATCTGGGTATTTTCAGCTACAAGTATTTTATTACGGGTATTCAGTGAATCTATCTGAACTATGTAGCTTTTCATTATTTCCCTCATTGTTGTGATCTCGCTCTTGTATTTTTTTATCAGCTGGACATTTGATGCGTTTACTGACAGCAGCTGAATAATCCTTGTTTTTTCTTTTTCAAGGTTGGCGTTGAGGCTATCGTTATTACTTTTCAGAGTATCATAACTGGCAACCATTTGCTTTAGTTCATTGGCGAGGGAATCCTTTTCCTGTGTTAATACGGTTTCCATTTCGATCATTTTATTTTTCTGGTCGAAATACATTATAACAAGAAAAATAAGGATACCCGTCAGTATAATTGATAATGCGATCATGCCAACAGGGGTGTTTTTCTTAATTTCCTGATTTGTGGGTGTTGGGTTTCCGGTTTCTGCCATTTAAGTTGTTTTTAAAAAGATATAGGATTGCAAAAATAATAATATCTGATAAAATTAAATAATATCCGATCCATTGATTAAATTTACAAATAGAGAATGATTCATTAATTCATTAATATTCAGTCTTATGAGTGGTTTTTTTGGTGTGGTTTCAAAGAGTAAATGTGTTGAGGATGTTTTCTTCGGCACGGATTATCATTCTCATCTTGGTACTAAACGGGCGGGGATGGTTTTTATTGTACCCGGAAAAGGATTCCGCCGCTCCATTCACAGTCTTGAAAACTCATATTTCAGAAATAAATTTGAAGATGAATTAAAGGATTTTGACGGGAATTCCGGAATGGGCGTAATCAGCGACACTGATCCCCAGCCGGTTCTTTTCAATTCACATCTTGGGCGGTTTGCAATTGTCACCGTCAGCCGGTTAGTAAATCTGGCAGAACTTGAAAAACAATTTCTTGAGCGGAAAATGCATTTCACCGAAAATTTTGAGGGAAACATTAATCCTACGGAAGTTATTGCCAACCTTATTATCGAAAAAGAGACCTTTGTTTCGGGGATCGAAAATGTTTTTAATAATGTTAAAGGATCGTGTTCATTAATGATACTTACCGAAGACGGCATAATAGCAGCAAGGGACAAGCTTGGAAGGACACCCGTCATAATTGGTAAAAAGGATGGAGCTTTTTCTGTGGCATCTGAATCGTGCGCTTTTCCCAATACAGGATTTGAAATTGAATATTTTCTTGGGCCTGGCGAAATAGTGCATATAACAAATGAAGGATATACCCAGCTGAAAAAACCAGGAGATAAAATGCAGATCTGTGCATTTTTATGGGTTTATTATGGATATCCACCTTCTTATTATGAAGGAATTAATGTTGATGAGTGCCGTTACAGGTGCGGGGCATCTCTGGCACGAAGAGATAATGTTAAAGCTGATTTTGTCAGCGGAGTGCCTGATTCAGGACTGGGACACGCAACCGGCTATGGTAACGAAAAAGGCATGCCTACAATGCGACCTTATTCAAAATATACTCCAACATGGCCCCGCAGCTTTATGCCCCAGAGCCAGGACATGAGGGATCTTGTGGCAAAAATGAAACTTATACCCAACAAGGCAGTTATAGAGGGGAAAAAAATGGTTTTTCTCGACGACAGCATTGTCAGGGGCACTCAGCTGAAAGATAATACAATAGACCTGAGAAGATCGGGTGCAGCAGAAATTCACATGAGAATAGCCTGCCCACCGCTTTTATATCCCTGCGAATTCCTTAATTTTTCACAATCACGCACACCACTTGAACTGGCCGGGAGAAAAGCCATAAACCAGATGGCTGGAGACGAAAAGGATCTTAAAGAATATTCTGATCCGGATTCTGAAAAATACAGACAAATGGTAGAAAAAATAGCTGAAAATCTGGATCTTGATTCTCTTGTATATCAAAGACTTGATGACCTGGTTGAGGCGATCGGATTGCCCAAAGAGAAGCTTTGTACACATTGCTGGGACGGAAGTTCCTATTTTTAATAAGAAGGTTCAAGGTTCAGGAAGCAGGGAGTATTGGACAATAATAAATAATCAGAGTATGAAATATGTTGGTGCTCATGTAAGTGCTGAAGGTGGTGTCCAGAATGCCCCACTGAATGCGAATGCCATAGGGGCGAAAGCATTTGCGCTTTTCACAAAAAACCAGAGACAATGGTTTTCAAACCCGCTTTCAGAAGCGTCAATAGCAGCATTCAGGAATAATTGTGAGAGATATAATTATAAACCATTCCAGATACTTCCTCACGACAGCTACCTGATAAACCTGGGACATCCTGAAAAAGAGCCGCTGGAGAAATCAAGAGCTTCATTTCTTGATGAAATGAAACGATGCGAGCTTCTGGGTCTTGACAGGCTCAATTTTCATCCGGGAAGCCATCTGAATGCGATAACAATTGAAGAGTCTCTGTTAAGAATCGCAGAATCAATAAATATTACTCTTGAGAAAACAAAAGGAGTGATCGCGGTTATCGAAAATACTGCCGGACAGGGCACAAACCTCGGACATACTTTTGAGCAGATAAAAGAGATTATTAATAATGTTGAAGATAAATCCAGGGTGGGAGTTTGCATCGATACCTGTCATGCTTATACATCGGGATACGATGTAAAGACAGAGGCGGGATTTAAGGAAACATTTAAAAAATTCAGTGAAATTATTGGTATTGAATATCTTAAGGGGATGCATCTGAACGACTCAAAAAAGGATTTTGGTACCAGAGTTGACAGGCATGAAAATCTTGGTGGCGGCTTTATTGGAGAAGGAACATTTGATTTAATAATGAACGACAGTCGGTTCGATAATATACCGCTCATACTTGAAACGCCGGAAGAATCTCTCTGGGAGGAAGAAATTACAAAACTATATTCTATGATCAGGAGCGTTTAATCTTAAAGAATCGAGGCAAGAAGTTTTTTTATTACTGGTTCTTTAAGTTTCTCATTTGTTGCTTTATATCCAATTGAGAAAAGAACATCAGCATTTTCCGGGTCAAGAATTCCATAATTCATCAATTCGATCGGAGCAATAAGAAGGTCAAATTTCTTTGCTTTTTCCTGTACTTCCTTCGAAATGCTCAGCATAAAGGTTCTGACAGCAATCCTGATCAAACCGCTTGTATCTTCTTCATAACCGATAGGGTTTACAAAAGAACCAAGGCATAAGCGGCATTTGTTCTCAATGGGATGGATGGGCAGGTTGTCCATAACACCGCCATCGACATAAAATATTTTATTGATTACAACCGGTTTAAAAAGGACAGGAATGCTGGCAGAAGCAATTACCGGGTTAAAAATATCTCCTTTTGAAAAATAGACTGCCTTCCCGTTATTAAGGTCTGTAGCAGCTACAAAAAGAGGAATTTTCAGATCCTCAAAGGTTCTGGCATTTAAATGAGTTTCCAGTATTTTCAGAATCCCGGAGATTTGCAGGAGACCATCCCTTGGCATTGCAGGACGCATATAGCTTAAGCGGCTGTCTGTTTTCATGAGTTTTAAGATCTCTTTGGGAGAGTGTCCGTCACAATAAAATGCTCCTGTGAGAGCACCCGCGCTTGTTCCGGACACAACATCAGGAAAGACCCCTGCTTCATTTAATGCCTGCAGAACGCCCAGGTGTGCAAATCCTCTTGCTCCTCCGCCACTCAGAACAATGCCTGTATTATATTTTTCTTCCATTTATTTTTAATTGAAAATAATATCAAAAAGCAGTTTCAGGTTCAGAAAAGTAACTATGCCAGCAATTGTTAAAAGAATAATCAGAAGGAATTTGCCATTGGCATACTTTCCCATTACTTTTTTTGATGAAGTAAGAAACACCTGAGTAACTACTGTAAAAGGGAGCTGAATACTAAGAAAAACCTGCGAAAGGATAAGGCCTTTAAAAGGATCGCCTATAAATAAAATGATAATTAATGCACCTATGATTGATATAAGAATTCCGGTACGGGTATGATTATCTTTTATATTATATGGTTCCAGGAACATTCCTGACACAATGGAACCACCAGCCATTGCCGAAGTAATCGAAGAAGCAACTCCTGAAAACAACAAAGCGACTGCAAATATTACTGATGCATTTGTTCCGAGCAGGGGTTCAAGGAGACTCTTGGCCTGCTGAAGCTCATTGACTTCGGTTCTGTTACTGAAGAACGTTGCTGCTGCCATAATTATCATTGCGCTGTTAATGGCCCATCCCACGATCATTGAGAAAAGAGTGTCAGCAAATTCGAACTTCAGCTGTTTTTTAATAATCTTCTCGTCTTCAAGATTCCATTGCCTGCTCTGGATGATCTCAGAATGAAGGAAAAGGTTATGGGGCATAACAACCGCACCCAGGACACTCATCAGCAACAACATGGAGCCCTTTGGAATAGATGGTTTTACCCAGGAGATCCCTGCTTTGGCCCAGTCAACGTCAACCAGGAACAATTCATAAAGGAAAGCAAGCCCGATGATTGACACAAACCCGATGATCCACTTTTCAATTTTCTGATAGGAGTGGGAGAAGAGCATTATAAGAACAAATATTGTTACAAGCAGAGCACCTATTTTTAGCGGGATCTTAAAAAGCATTTCCAGCGCTATTGCACCGCCAAGTATCTCGGCAAGAGAGGTTGCAATAGAGGCAAATACCGCAAACGAAAGAATTGATTTTGAGATTTTAGGGCTGATATAAAGCGTGGTTGCCTCTGCTAGACAATATCCGGTGGCTATTCCAAGGTGCGCAACATTATGCTGAAGGATAATAAGCATAATAGTAGATAAAGTAACTATCCACAATAGTGTGTACCCATATTCTGAACCTGTGGCTATATTTGCGGCCCAGTTCCCCGGGTCAATAAAACCGACAGTAACAAGCAACCCCGGACCTATATATTTAAAAATATCACGTGCTCCCAAAACCCGGGAATGGTCTTTTCTTTTCAGATCCCTGAAAAAGCGAATGGGATTGAGCAGTGATTTTAAGTTATTCATATTGTATTGATATACAAGAAAATACCATATATATTCTTTGTCATGGATAACGTAACAAATATAGGCAATTCACCTCAGAATAACACGGCTGAAGAACGCAATTACTGATGTAATTGTTTAAATTTGAACATAATTACCAATCAAAAATCAGGTTATGCAATTTATTCTTATAGCTTATGACGGAACAGATCCGGGAGCGCTGGAGCGGAGAATGAAAGCAAGGCCGGAGCATCTTGAAAAGATCAAATCTGTCAAAAAATCAGGGCACTATGTCTGTGGTGGTGCGATCCTTGATGATACGGAGAAAATGATAGGTTCGATGATCATTTATGATGTTGAAAACCGTGCTGAACTCGAAGCTATTTTATGTAATGAACCGTACATATATAATAATGTATGGGAAAATATAGAGATCAGGCCATTCAGGGCAGCAAAGATCGATTGATTATAAAATTACAGGAGCCTTATGCTGAATATTACATCAGAACAGTAAAATGATAAACGGCAAAAAGATAATAGTTGTCCTGCCTGCATATAATGCTGAAAAAACTCTCAGAAAAACATTCGAGGAGATTCCGCATGACATTGTAGATCTTGTGATACTGGTCGATGATAACAGCCGCGACAATACAATTGAAGTGGCAAGGCAGCTTTCAATAAACCACATAATTAAACACGAGGTAAACAAAGGATACGGCGCCAATCAGAAAACATGCTACAACGAAGCCCTCTCCCTTGGCGGAGATATAATTATTATGCTGCACCCTGATTATCAGTACACGCCGAAACTGATCCTGCCGATGAGCACCCTGATAGCAACCGGAGTGTTTGATGTTGTTCTGGGCTCAAGGATCCTTAGCCGGGGAGCACTGATTGGAGGAATGCCTTATTATAAATACATTTCAAACAGAGTTCTTACTTTAGTTCAGAATATATTGCTGAACCAAAAATTATCAGAATACCATACCGGGTACAGGGCGTATACAAAAGAAGTACTGGAAAATATTCAATTCAGGGCAAATTCCGACAATTATATATTTGACAATGAATTTTTAGCGCAGATTATTTACAGGAAATTCAAAATAGGAGAAATTTCGTGTCCCACTGAATATTCAGGGGACAGCTCATCAATAAGATTTTACGACAGTATTATTTACGGATTCGGAGTTCTTGGTGTTTCAATCAAGTTCTTTCTGAAAAAAACAGGACTTTTTCATTTCAGATTATTTGATTAATAATCTATCAGGTAGATCAGATTCAATAAAAAGCAGCCTCATGGTGCAAGACGACTAATATGCCAGCCGTCTTTTTCGCAGGAATAAATTATCCTGTCGTGCATACGATGGTTTCCCTCCTGCCAGAATTCAAACCAGTCGGGAATTAATATGAGTCCACCCCACTGGGGTGGACGATCTATCTTTTTACCGGCAAATAGATTTTTATAATAATTAAACCTGGTTTCAAGATATTGTCTGCCGGGAATTTCAGTGCTTTGTTCGCTTGCCCATGCCGAAAGTTGGCTTTCCGGAGGCCTGGTGTTGAAATAAGAGTCAGAGTTATGAGCCGGTATTTTTTTGATCACCCCCTCAATTCTAATCTGCCTGTTCATTTCCGGCCAGTAAAAAAGCATAGCAGCATAAGCATTCTCATTTAACTGCTTTCCTTTTTTGCTTTTATAGTTTGTAAAGAATATAAATCCTTTTTCATCAAATTCTTTAAGCAATACAGTTCTGACAGACACCCTTCCGTTTTTTGAAGAAGTGCCCAGGCTGACGGATTCCTGAACAGAGCCATTCAGGGAAATCTTTTCGCGATACCATTTTTCGAATTGTTTAAAAGGGCTGCTGTCTACAGAAGTTTCAGAAAAAACATTTTCAGGCATTGTCATGATCTGGTTAATTTATTTGTTTCCAGGATTTCAGACTGATAACAAAAACCCTGAATATTAGTTTAATGAACACAGCATAAATATTTTTCTTTTTAATTATATGGGCTTTTTGGTATGGGTTATGTTGCATATAATCAGTAAGATAAGCATACCGTGGAGCAGAAATTATTATTTTGATCAAAAAAAATGCAGCACTTAAAGAAGGTAATCGTCTTTATATCAGATGTAAAATGACAGTAGCATCTGAAATATGGACAGAAAAATATTTTAATAATTAAAAACCAAAAGCCATGAAAAGAATTATTTTAATCACAGCATTGACAATTGTAGTCTGCCTGAGTTCGTATGCCAGAAAGTTTATTGCAGAAGGGCAAACATTTTCCGCATTTGGGAACTACAGGATTGAACTGGCTGATGATTTTGTAACGATCAACGGTGTTCAGACAAAGCCTTATGTAATAACATTTGAAAACACAAAACTGGAAACCAGGGTAGTTGTTGCAATGGAGAAAAAATGCATAAAGTATTATGTTCTCACAGACAATCTTTCAGTTCAGTATGTAAGTACCAGAAACTATTTTGGTGTCGAAAAACTTGACAAAGAGCTTGAAAAAGACGGTTATAAGACATCTGACACTGATCTTAACAGAGTTGCATATTTCAGGCAGAAAGCAATTACAGGAGGAGAAGAATGGAAACAGGACAAAACACCTCTTATAGCAGCTTGTTTCCCGCAGCTTCTGAATAATCCGGAAAATTTTCTTGCTGTGAAATAAACAACAATGATCCGGTAAAAAAAGAGGCTGTTCTAAGCCTCTTTTTTTGTTCTGTATTATTGTGGTTCTTAAAGGGTTGTTTCCAGGAGCCAATGCTCTGAAAATATTCCATGTGCAATATTTTTAACAGAGGGCTGGCCATCGGGTCCGGGGATCTGGTTAGTATAGGAGACATGGATTAATCCGTCAGCCGACTGAATAATAGCAGGATAATGAGCCCTTGCGTCACTACCCGGAACCGCATCAAATACTGCTTTTTTATACGGCCATGTTTTACCCTCGTCTTTTGAAAGCCAGAGAGAGAGGCGATATCTGCCTTCGTCAAGATCGTTGGATATTAGCACCCAGTTGCCGCTTTTAAGGACAATAACTTCTGCAGCGCTTCCGGGGTTTGGGATATCTGTATCAGAAACGGTGCTCCATGTTTTTCCTGAATCATGGGAAGTGCTTTTCATAAGGCGGTGAGGGGCGGGGCCATTATCGCGCATCAGGGCAACGATGGAACTGTCTTTACAAAGAACAAGTGCCGGCTGAATACAGCCTGCGCCTACAATGGGCTCGCTGAAGCTCCATGTTTTCCCGTAATTATCGGTTATTGCAACCAGCGAAAAATCGAAACCATCAGAATAGAGCGGCAAAAGCATTTTATTGCCGATAAAAAGAGGTTTGTTCCTGGTTTGCCAGCCAATTCTGCGCATCAGTGGATAGCCAAGTTGTGTTCTTATTTTTTCTCCTTTTTCGTCTATTTCGACGCCGTTGCTGATGAGGTTTGCACCGCGGGCGATATCGAAATATCTGTTAAGTGCCATATTCCACATTTCTTCAGTAATGATTCCGCCATCCGGTCTTTT
>Ga0209575_10000483_pt1 | contig 24986 bp, 25 predicted proteins | sample Medcelwee11metaG_FD_187172 | JGI IMG/M metagenome (GOLD analysis project Ga0209575, IMG submission 187172) | Freshwater pond sediment microbial communities from the University of Edinburgh, under environmental carbon perturbations - Medium... | ecosystem: Environmental > Aquatic > Freshwater >...
GAAAGCGCAAGCCGGAGGGGAGACGCAGCGGGTGTGATTGGCGTAGAGTCATGGGGGAAGGAGTGTGCCGAAGCCGCAGAGTGGCGAAGGCGGACGGGAGACACCGGACGAATCGGGGAGAAAAGGAAGAGTCGCCGCGTGAGCGAGTGATTTTTTAGCAGGGAAGCTAAAAAATTTGTCACGAGGTAGCGGCGCTACTGTCGCATGGATTTTCCACGCGAGCGCTAAGACCGACGCAGCAATCGGATTCCAGCCCGATTGCTGCATTTTAGAACTACTCGTTTTTCACCCAAGTTTCTGAGGTTTTGAGTAGTTCCTCAAATTCCTGAAACATCTCTTCGACTTCCTGTTTGCTGGAATTCTCGCCTAAAGTTGAAAATGGCCGTGGATTGTTTCCCCATTTAGCCCAGTCGGTACCCAAATCGGTGGGGTCTTGTTTGAAGACATAACCCGTGGCAGTGCCGCTCTTCGTGATGTTCACAAAGTTTTGAGAAACATCGCGTGCCAGCGTATTCAAGTTGCCAAAGACTTTCTCCTTATCGGTTTTTGAGGCATTATCAAACTCTTTTTTCAAGAATCTTTCGCCTTCCGCCAAGCCGCCTTTGGCTTTCTTGATCGCGCCCAAAGCCGGGGTAAAAAATGCCTGTGGGGTCTTACCTTTGGCACGATCTTCCTTGATTTCTTCATCGGTTTTACCGGCCAGCAGACCTTGGACTTTGATCCGATTGTGTTCTCTGCCCGTTTTGAGTACATCGGGTTGGGCCATCATTTACCCTTCAATCGCTTCTAAATGTCCTGCTAACACTTTGAACTCCACAGCGTAGTCGCCTGTTTCATCCGCTGTGTCAGCATCGGCCAAAGTTTTCAGGTAAGTCTTGGCCGCTTTTCTAAAGCTATCCACCTTTTTCTGGAAGTTTTTGATATCCTTCTCAAACGCCTTATCCGTCACCGTTGGAACGCCCGTTTTTTCATCAAACTGCCCAAACGGCTTGCCTCTCAGGGTCGCATAGTCGGTATCTGCGGCCCCCTGCTGCTTTTTCTAACCCGGTGGTAAGACGTGCACCTACAAATGTCTTAGAAGGTTTTTTTCTATCCGTATTGGTCTCGAATTCCTGTTTGCTTGTTTCTCAGGCAGCACGCCATTGACCCAGTCTCACCTCCAGGGCGTTAGCCAATCCAGCCCAACCCAACAGGGCCACACCAAACAGGGCGATTAATACACGTCCACGATTTACATAAACTGGCATTGCTCAGTACCTCTCATCATTAAGTGTGTTTAGCAAAGTGACGGGCCGCTCAATCCGGCGGACACTCGACAAGGTTGACGCCGCTACCTGGAATCGCAACCCCCTTGTAGGTATTTTTATCGTAGAATTGCCTTTGAGCATACGTTTATCGGCCCATTACCATTATAATGCGGGATACGGCTGATAGACTTTAACTGCTGATTGGTGGCGGGAACCGCCTACATGGACGGTTTGGTCAGATTTTTAGAGTGGCTAAGCGAAAAAAGAGTGACTGGCGAGGTGCGAATTTTTCACTATCGCAACCATCCGACGCATCACCCCGGTGCCGACCTTTATAAAATAGCGGATTGCACATTATGATTCAGATATTTGGCGATTTTCGTGAGGAACCCCAGGATAATGTTGATTATCTGATTGTGGGCTTTTCTCCCGCCTCTCTTCCGCTCAAGCAGCGCTGGCGTAACAAGGGATTGTCCGCTGATTTTATTTCTGAGTATTTGCAGACTTTCTTTGTGGGAAAAGAACAAAATACCAGCAATGGTTTTATTTCCGCCTACAATAAAAATGCTGCAAAATATATCGCTAATGAATTGCTTGAAAATGCAATGAAGTTCAGTGATTTGAAAGCCTATTATCCCACCCGCATTTCATTTTATCTGCACAATGATCAATTGGTGTTTTATATTTCCAATAGCATTAATGTAGAAAATAAGAAAAAATTTCAGATATATATTGATAAATTACTCAATGGAGATCCGCAAAAATTATATATTCAACAAATGGAGGAAAACGCGCAAGAAGTGGGTAGCACGACTTCGCGTCTGGGATTTTTGAGTATGATTTGCGATTACTCGGCAATACTGGGCTGGCGGTTTACGCCGCTGCCCGGCGATGCTACCTTATCAGTGGTTACAACGATGGTCGCGCTGGATCTTTGAGCTATTTTGTCCTGCTCGCATTTGACCAGATAGGACAGAATTTGCGGCTACTTATAACAAGGTGGAGAAGTATGGAAATTAAAACAGAAGATTATTGCGTCAGTCATGATCCAGCAACAGCGCAGGTGCAATGCCACGGTTCTTTTATGCTCAATGGCGCTGAAGAATACGCGCCGATTTTGAGCTTTTTCATGAGTGCGGCGGAACAGTGTGAGGAAGGACTGACACTGGATTTGCGGGGCCTGGATTTCATGAACAGTTCTGGCATTAATACCATGACCAAGTTTGTTATTTATGTACGCAATAAAGATAAGTTAAAATTAACGGTTATTGGCCAGACTGCCTCGCCTTGGCAGGCACGGCTGGTGAATAACTTGCGCAAATTAATGCCTGCCCTGGATGCCCAGCTTCAATAAGTGGCGAGTCTGTGTCAGGTGGATGATGATTGGTGTACTCGCATTTCTCTTTAGATGTTTTCAGAGCAGAATGAGTTCACGACTATAACAGTCACAAGAGGAGCGGAATGAACGCGGAACGCCTGAGTGTACAGTTGCGACAGGAATTGACTCGCCTGTTGCCGTCCTATCCGATTGATGCGGCGGTACAGGCGCGCTGGAACGGTTTGTTTCAACAGGTTGCCGCATTGGAGCAGGATAAAGCGGATCTGGATATTTCGCTGGAGACCATGACGGAACATGCGGATTCTTTCGAGCAGCAATTGCTAGAGGCGCATAATACGCTGGAACTTCAGGTTGCCCAGCGCACGCAGGAATTGGCCGAGAAAAATACGCGGCTATTGCAGGAAGTGCAGGAACGTGAGCGTGCAGAAGCTGCGCAACGCGATAATTTGCTGTTTTTACAAACCTTGCTGGACAGTATTTCTAGTCCGATTTTTTTCAAAAATCTGGAAGGTATTTATCTGGGTTGTAATCATGCTTTTGAACTGCAAGTGGGACGCAAAGAGGAAGTAATTATTGGTAAACGGGCCTCTGATTTATTTCCTCGGCATCTTGCCGATAAAGATTGCGCATCCGACCATTTGATTAGCACACTGGGTAGTGCGCAATCTTATGAAATGTTTTTACAATACGCCGATGGCAGTTTTCATGACTTAGTGGTTAATAAGACGCTATTCAATAGTGCCGATGGTCGGCCAGCGGGGTTGGTTGGCATTATGCTGGACATTACTGAGCGTAAGCATGTGGAAGAAGTGCTGCTCAAAGCTAAAGAAGCGGCGGAACAAGCCAACCATGTAAAAAGTGCTTTTCTGGCAAATATGAGTCATGAGTTGCGTACTCCATTAAATGCGATTATTGGTTACAGTGAAATTTTGGAAGAAGAATTGGAAGAAGAAGGACTCCGAGATTTATGTGAAGACACCCATAAAATTCATGGGGCAGGCCTGCATTTATTGGGTTTGATTAATGATGTACTTGATATTTCTAAAATTGAAGCCGGAAAAATGGATCTCTACAATGAAAGTTTTGATTTATCTGCCTTAATTACTGAAGTCATGGGGACAATTCAGCCCTTAATGGAAAAACGGCATAACCGTTTAGAATTCTGTTGTGAAGCCGACTTGGGTAAACTCCAGGCAGATTTGGTTAAAACCCGCCAAATTTTATTTAATTTGCTGAGTAACGCAGCAAAATTTACCGAACAAGGGGTCGTGACGCTGGAAGTTGTGCGTGAAACTCGTGCTGACAGTGAGTGGATTTTATTTCACATCAGCGATCAGGGCATAGGCATGACGCCAGAACAAATCGCCAAATTATTTCAACCCTTTACGCAAGCCGATACTTCGACCACCCGCAAATATGGGGGGACTGGTTTAGGATTGACCATCACCAAGCGTTTTGTGGAAATGATGGGGGGTAGAATCAGCGTTACCAGCCAATTGGGACAGGGCAGCACCTTTACTATCGAACTGCCCGCCTATGCGGGGGTGCATGGCAAAGCTTCTCCAGCCAGCAAGAATGCCGCCGCCGTTGTGACTGCCTCAAGCACGCCGCAATCGGCTCAGACACCTAAAACGGGTAATCGGGTGCTGGTGATCGATGACGAGCAGATGGAGCGCGACCTTTTGCAGAGTTATATCAGCAAGTTGGGTCATCAAGTGAGCTTAGCCAGCAATGGCGACGAGGGTTTGAAACTGGCGCAAGAGTTGATGCCGGACGTGATCACGCTCGACATCATGATGCCTGGTATGGATGGCTGGATGGTGTTGTCGGCGCTGAAAAATAACCCCACCCTGGCGCATATCCCGGTGGTGATTATGTCGATGTTGGCGGAAAAAAACCTGGGGTATTCGTTGGGAGCCACTGATTATCTGAGCAAACCGATAGCACGCGATCAACTGAACAGCGTTTTGAAAAAGTATCTGCGCGAGTGAGTACGATGAATCAGACGGTAGACGCCGCCAGCGTGGCTTCTATCGCCAGTAAAGCCGCCAGTGGATCAGGTGCTGCGGTGATGGGGCGGCCTATTACCAAGTAATCCGCGCCAGCTTGTAAAGCCGCCTGCGGAGTCATGGTGCGGCGCTGATCGTCAGCCGCGCTGCCAGCAGGCCGAATACCAGGCGTCACCAGTTGTAAAGTCTCTCCCAAGGCGTCGCGCAACAGGGTAATTTCCTGCGGCGAACACACCACGCCGTCCAAGCCGCACTGCTGGCTTAACTGCGCCAAGCGCAACACTAACTCGGCAGGGGTTTCCCGCAAACCTAGCGCCTGCAAATCGGCTTGTTGCAAACTGGTTAAAACCGTCACTGCAATCAGCAAAGGCGGGCGCGCCACTGTTGCCAACGCCTCGCGGGCGGCTGCCATCATCCGTTGCCCGCCCCAGGCATGGACATTGACCATCCACACCCCTAAGTCCGCCGCCGCTCGACAAGCAGCAGCCACGGTGTTGGGTATGTCGTGGTATTTCAAATCCAGGAAAATCTCAAAACCCTGTTGCTGTAGCTGCGTCACCAAGGCTGGGCCTGCCCGGGTAAACAGCTCTTTGCCTATTTTCAGGCGGCAAGACTGGCCCTGTAAGCGCGCCGCTAATGACAAAGCGGCCTGAGCATCAGGGAAGTCCAGCGCAATAATCAGTGGCTTTTTTTTCATCCTATCCACCATATAAAAAGCGCAGCGGCAAGTTATCGCCGCCGCGCTGGGTAGACCCGGCTGTTGTTACTTAATTACTTAGTAACGGCTGGGGCTGCTGCTGGCGCGGCAGCAGGTGCCGCTGCGCCATCAGCGAGGGACAGCACCCAATGCACCAGTTTGGTGATGTCTTCGACAGGCACGGCGGCATTAGGTGGCATGGGAATCGGTCCCCACACACCGCTGCCGCCGCTTTTGACTTTAGCCTCTAAACCCTTGATAGTGGCTTCGTCAGCCCCTTTGTATTTTGCCGCCACATCTTTATAGGCAGGCCCCACCAATTTGCTGTCTACCTTGTGACAAGCCAAGCAGGCGTATTTCGTGGCCAGTGCGGTCATGTCTTCTTCCGCTTGAACACCGTTAGCCAGTAACAGGGCTGCCGTTGCAACACCCACTGACAACATTTGTATCATCTTCATAAATTCTCCTCTGTGTACAAAGGTTTTTTCGCATTCGGAACTGCTGAGTATGCCACATTAACCGCCTGTCGTCATCTATAAGCGCGTAATTCTTGTTTCTTCAGAACCTCGAAATGAATAAGCGCTATCGCACAAACTGAAAAAAGGCCCGCTTATACCAGGCAGCAATTTTCTCTCGTTAATTTCACAGAAGTCTATTATTTATTGAAAATAAATAATAGACTAACTGGACTACCCTTAAAGATTCACGACGCTCTATTCGTTGATAGTTTGTGTGATTCAGGCTACAATCAGCCATTAACGTGCAGCATTGGATTAGAATGCATTTAAATCTTCTTTGAAAAAAGCAGTGAATTAATGATAAACAACGACTTTATTAAGTCAGCGCGTTTTATCCAGCTCAGCCAGATGAATTAACTGCCTATTTCTTGGCTCTGGAAAACTTTACCAGACCCCCCAACTTTATCCAGAAACACTGACCTTTTTAGGAGAAAAACTGACTATGATACGCTTAGGCTGGTTGATGATAACAGGCTGGTTTGTTCTGTTGAGCGGCTGTACGGATTGGGAAGGAGTAAACCGGAGCAGCTACCGTGCCTTACGTGATCGTGATTGTGTCATCTCGCAAGGCTATCCTTGCTTGCCCGATGCACACCCCAGCTATGAGGAATACCAGCGGGAACGGGCTAAAGTGCTGGAAAAACCAGCCCAGCCGTGATGTTTCTAGTGTCGCTGGCCGCCTTGTGCTTTACGACAACTTTACCTACACTGCACCAGTGTCTTTTTAGCAGTTACCTTACACGAGGAGTTGAATCATGGGCAGTTTTAACTTTCTGATTGCTTTCTTGGTGATGGCTTTTGTGCTGATTTGGATGTCAGCCAAGTTCGTGCCGCAGGGCATGGAATGGACGTTGGAGCGCATGGGCAAGTACACGCGCACCTTAACCCCAGGACTGAATTTTATTATTCCGGTACTCGATAAGGTGAGCAATAAAACTGATATGCGCGAACAGGTGATGGACGTGCCATCTCAGGAAGTAATCACCAAGGACAACGCGATGATTCGCGTCGATGGCGTGATCTTTTTCCAGGTGTTCAATGCGGCCCGCGCCTCGTATGAAGTTCGCCAGATAGAATCGGCGATTATGAATCTCACCACGACCAATATCCGTACTGTGATGGGTTCTATGGACTTAGATGAACTCTTATCCAAACGTGATGAAATCAATGGTCGTTTGTTGCAAGTGGTTGATGATGCAACGAATCCTTGGGGTGTGAAAGTAGTGCGTGTGGAAATCAAAGACATTGCCCCACCGCAGGATTTGGTGGATTCGATGGGTCGGCAGATGAAAGCCGAGCGCGATAAACGCGCCAGCATTTTGCAATCAGAAGGCCAACGGCAATCCGCCATTTTACAAGCCGAAGGGGAAAAACAAGCGCTGATTTTGGCGGCTGAAGGCCGTAAAGAAGCGGCGTTCCGTGATGCCGAAGCCCGCGAGCGCTTGGCCGAAGCCGAAGCCCGCGCCACTTTGGTGGTGTCACAAGCTATCGCCAAAGGCGATGTACAAGCGCTGAATTATTTCGTGGCCCAAAAATACGTGGAAGCCTTGGGTTTGCTGGCTTCTGCCGATAATCAAAAGGTGATTTTAATGCCGCTGGAAGCCAGTAATGTCATCGGCGCTTTAGCGGGGATTACCGAACTGACCCGCGAAGCCTTCAGTAAAAAACCAGGGGCGCTCTCGTGATGGCGGCGTTGCCTGCGGTGATTGATTATTGGCATTGGTGGATTCTAGCCTGCGCCTTGTTGGTGCTGGAAGTCTTGGTGCCCGGCGTCTTTTTTCTGTGGTTGGCGATGGCGGCAGTAGTGGTCGGTGGATTACTGCTGCTGGTACCCGATTTAGGCTTTTCCTGGCAGTTATTTTTATTCACCACCCTGTCGCTGATCACAGTTTTTGCCTGGCGTTACTATCTGCTCAAACATCCCTTGCACAGCGACGAACCTTACCTAAACCAGCGCGGCAAACAATATGTCGGTCGTGTGTTTACGGTGACGGAAGCCATCCACAATGGCTATGGTCGCATCAAAATCGACGACAGCACCTGGAAAGCCAAAGGGCCAGATTGTCCTGTGGGTTCGCGGGTACGGGTGTTGGCCTTGGAAGACATGTGTCTGCATGTCGAATTGGAACACCTGCCGAATTCGTGAACCGCTGAATCCTAGCCCCTTCGCCAACGCGCTTATAACACCATGAACCCACCTCCCACCGACGCCGTACAACTCGCAGCCAGCTTGCGCGACACCCTGATACACTGGGGTTATGAATATTATGTGCTGGATCTGCCCAGCGTGCCGGATGCTGAATATGATCGGCTGATGCAACAGCTTATCGCCCTAGAACAAGCTTATCCCGCCCTGATTAGCCCAGATTCGCCGACACAGCGGGTTGGCATGGCTCCCTTGGCCAGTTTCGCCAGCGTGACCCACACCGTGCCGATGTTGTCGCTGAGCAATGCGTTCACTGCCGAAGAAGTCGCCGATTTTGATCGACGAGCCTGCGAAAAACTGGGTTTAACCCATCTGGAATATGCGGCTGAACCCAAACTCGACGGGTTGGCGGTGAGTTTGCGCTACGTGCAAGGCCACTTGGCGTTGGCGGCAACACGCGGCGATGGTCAAAGCGGCGAAGACATTACCCAAAATGTGCGCACTATCGGCTCGGTGCCGCTGCGCTTGCTGGGCGAAGGCTGGCCTGCGTTGCTGGAAGTGCGCGGTGAAGTCTTTATGCCCAAAGCGGGTTTTGCCGCCTTGAATCAACGCCAACAGGCGCAAGGTGAAAAACTGTTTGCCAATCCGCGCAATGCAGCGGCGGGTAGTTTGCGTCAACTCGATCCCCAGATCACTGCCAGCCGCCCGCTGCGCTTTATTGGCTACGGTTGGGGTTTGGTCGAAGGCGGTAGTTTGCCGAACACGCACAGCACGGTGTTACAACGCCTGCGCAGTTGGGGCTTGCCGATAGCCGCAGAACTGGCGGTGGTGCAAGGAGTGGCGGGGTGTTTGGCGTATTATCAACAGCTGTTGGCGCAGCGCGAGGCTTTGCCGTTTGACATCGACGGCGTGGTTTATAAACTCAATGACCTAAACCAACAGGCCCAGCTTGGCTTTATTGCCAAAGCGCCGCGCTGGGCAATCGCCCACAAATTGCCCGCCCAGGAAATGTTGACCACCGTGCTGGCGATAGAGGTACAGGTGGGGCGCACCGGCGCACTGACCCCGGTGGCGCGCTTAGAACCGGTGTCGGTCGGTGGCGTCACCGTCACCAACGCCACCTTGCATAACCAGGATGAAATCGCCCGCAAAGATGTGCGAGTGGGCGACACCGTGATCGTGCGCCGCGCGGGCGATGTGATTCCCGAAGTGGTCAGCGTGGTATTGGCACAGCGTCCCGCCGAGACCCAGCCTTATCAGCTCCCAACCACCTGCCCAGTGTGCGGTGCGGCAGCAGTGCGCGTGCCCAGCGAAGCGGTGACGCGCTGTAGCGGCGGCCTGTATTGTCCGGCCCAACGCAAACAAGCCATTAGCCATTTTGCCTCACGGCGGGCAATGGACATCGACGGCTTGGGCGAAAAATTGATCGCCCAGTTGGTGGACAAGGGTTTGGTGCAGCAAGTGGCTGATTTATATGGCCTACAACGCAGCGACTGGCTGAGTTTGGAACTGGTCGCCGACAAAGCGGCCCACAACCTGATGGCGGCTTTAGAGGCCAGCAAAAGCGTCAGCCTGCCACGTTTTCTCTACGCGCTGGGCATACCCGAAGTGGGTGAAACCACCGCCAAACTGCTGGCCCAACATTTCGGCAGTCTGGATGCGTTGCTGGCAGCCCGTCCTGAAGATTTCATGGACAGCGGCGGGATTCGCGGCCTGGGCCAGAAAACTGCCGAGCGCTTGCTGACCGCCTTGCGCGCTCAGCCTGACTGGAGGGCCGAAGGTGTCACCGCCGTGACCGAAGCTTTGAACAGTCTGACATTGCGCGGCTTAAAACCCGAGGTGATCGCGCAACTCGCCGCCCGTTATCCCGATTTAGCCAGTTTGCGCGGCACCGACGCCGAGACACTCACTGCCGACAATCGCCCCTTGATCGCCGGGATTGGGCCGGTGATGAGTCAACATATTCTGGACTTTTTTGCCCAGCCGCATAACCGCGCTGTGATCCAGGCATTACGCGCAACGGGCGTGCCGCACAGCGGGGAATTGCCCTCCCAAGCCGCCAGCACACCACCCGCCTCCTTACAAGGCCAGACGTTTGTGCTGACCGGCACGCTCACCAGCCTCAGCCGTGATCAAGCCAAAGCCAAACTGGAAGCGCTGGGCGCGAAGGTCGCCAGCAGCGTCTCAAAAAACACCCATTTTGTGGTGGCAGGCGACCAGGCGGGCAGCAAATTAGACAAGGCTCAGCAATTAGGGATAACGATTTTGGACGAAACCGCGTTGTTGGCTTTGCTGGCCTAAGCGCGGTTTGTTGTGGGAGCGGTTTGCAACCGCGATTTTAATCCCTCGCGCCTGCAAGGCGCTCCCACAATGCAACCGCTCCCACGAGAAGAAAGTTTTTCTTCCTGTGTTCAATCCAGCTCCTCTTCCTCGTCTTCTAGCAAAGTGCAGGGCAACAACTCAGGCTTAGGCGCGGGTAAATCAGCCACAGGCGCTGCGTCGCTGGCTGGGGTTTGGTATAGCGTCTTCAAAGAAACCTGCATCAGGTCGTGTGTGCAATGGTGCAACTGACCAAACCAGCGGGCTAAATTTTGATTCCAAGCATCCAGTTGCGTGGGCGGGGTGTTCAATCCATTGGACATCAGTTGATACAGCTCGTATACCGGGGTGTCGCCGAGATCGCGGGCCAAGCCCCAATGGTGGGTTTCGTGGCTGCGATACACCCAACGGGCCAGGCGTAATTGGCGCAGCAAACCGAGTAACCGCGTTTCATCTTGCCAGCCTTCTTGGGCCAGCATCGCTTCAACCGACATCGCCTCGCCACGCCGTTGTGCCATCCACAAATAGCCCAGAATCCGGAAAACATAAACCAAATCGGTGTCAGGCACTTGGAGCGTGTCGCTGGGGTTTTGCCAGTGAAAAATACTCAGGCAATAGGTGATTTCCGCACCCAGCAACACCACCACCCAAGACAAATAAATCCACATGAGAAACAAAGGAATGGTCGCCAAAGTGCCATAAATGGTTTGATACACATCGGAGTGGGTGACGTAAAGGGCAAAACCCCATTTGGCGAAATTAAACAGCAACGCGGCTAACATGCCGCCGAACAAGGCGTAGCGCCAGGGTACGCGGCGATTGGGAATCAGCCAATAAAACAGGGTAAACACCAGCGTCGAGAGTGCGAACGGCAAATAACCCAGCAGTTGTGGCCCAGGTTGCAACGAAACCTCGACAAACCAGGGCAGCGAAATCAGATAGGAAGTCACAAAAATGCTGATGCCCGTCAACAACGGTGCCACCGTCAGCACCGCCCAATACACCAGAAAACTGCGCACGGCGCTGCGTTGGCGACTGGTGTGCCAAATTTCATTGAGGGCGTCGTCTATGGTGCGCACCATCAGCAGCGCGGCGGCGATTAAAAAGCCGATGCCGATTGCAGTCAGTTGTGAGGTTTTACCGGTAAAGGTTTGAAAATAAGCCTGCACCACTTCGCCGGTGGTGGGTACGAAGTTGCTGAAAATGAAGTGCTGAATATCGATTTGTAGGCTTTGAAACTGTGGAAACACCGCCAGCATCCCCAAGCCCAAGGTCATCAAGGGCACCAGCGATAACAGGGTGGTATAGGCCAAAGCGGCGGCTTTGCTCAGGCAGTTATCGGCAATAAAGCGGGCGGTCAATAAATGGAGATAGCGCCACACGGTCTGCAACCAGACGCGCCAGCGGTTCCTCTCAGGGGATGAGAGTTGGGACACTGGGTTTGAGAAATTCAAGGGCTTTGGCTCCTTGACCACTGTCAATTGCGGCCTCTGCTTGTTGCAGCATGACTTGCTCCGACAAGCTCAGATAACGCTGCGCTTTGAGTTGGCGCACCTTGGCTTTAGCGGCATTCAAATAGGCTTGGGCTTGGGCGGCTTCGCCTTGTTCTTGGGCCTGCGTGGCCAGTAACAGTGCCGCATCTAGTTCACCGCGCAGTGCAACGGCTTCAGCCTCCATCAGCAGGGCTTCGGCCTCGGTGGATAATTGTCCCAAAGCGGCGGCTTTGGCCAGCGCTTGTTCGGCATTCTGTATCCCTTGTGCCACTTTATGCGCCAGCAATGCTTCTTCCTTAGCGACCAGCGCGTTGAAATGCGCATAGACGTAAGCGTGTCTGCCGCTGCTCAATTCTTGTTCGGCCCGTCCCAGACGGCGTTGTGCATAAGCCAGCCCACTGGGCGCGTAGCGCTCCGCACGGGCATCGCGGGCGGCTTGAATCGCTTGGCGCGCATCGCTCATCGCCTGGGTTGGCGGCAACACGCTGGTGCAAGCGCTCAGACTCCAGCACAGGGCCGCTAAGCCCAAATGTCCCTGGTATCGCATAAATACTTACCTTGATTCCTCAGTGCGCAATAACGCGCCTAGCTGGTGCAAATCGGCCAGCGTTGTGCGCAATACCTGGCGAAACTGCGTCTCGCCAGTACCGCAAGCCTCGATTGTTTCAGGGGCGGCTTCATCCAGCCACCACAGATCTAAATCCTCAGCGCCCGCCGCCAATTCAGCGCGGCTGTAGGCACGCAAGCGTACATCTTTAGCAGCGGCCTTGTCGCGGCCCACGATGCCCGCTGGGTCTTCGCCATAGGCGGTGCGAAACATCCCCAAATAGGTTTGCAGTACGCTGGGCTGGCAGTCTAGCCAGGGTAGATGGCTGCGTAAATCATAAACCCACAGTTGCTGGGTTGGGCCATCGTGATTCAAAAACAGGGCATTGGCTGCCAAATCTTGCCCATAAAAAATCCCTTCCGGTAAGCGCAACAAGGTATGCACACGGTAATGATCGAGCAGCAAGCGGCGCACGCGCTGCCCAGCATCGGCGTAGAGTAGCGCATCACTGACCAGCAACACCGCCCGCCCACCGGGGGCTAATTGCGCCAGACTGTGTTCTAACAGCGTCAATTGCGCGTGCAGGCAAGCCTCTTCATCCGCCAACTGGCCTTGATACCCCCCCGCCAGATTGCTCAACAACAACTCCACCAAGGGAGACGGGGTGGGCAGCGGAGCGCCGGGGACACTCAATGCTAAGCTTGCCCAATCCAGACCGTATAGGCGTAAATTCATGGTTGCTAAACAAAGCTGTTCTGGATGCCAAACCCGGCCTAGATAGCGGGTTGAGACCGTTTCAGCGGTTTTTTCTTCGGCCTGAGTGATTGCCAGATAATCGGCCACGGCAGTCAGAAAGCCCCCGGCGGCGGCGGCGGGATCGTAAACATGGTGCGGCGCATGGGGTTGTAACACGCCGACTAACGTATCCACCAATAAACGGGGGGCGAACAGGGCAAAAAAGTCCGCATCCAGCTGTGCGGCACAATTTTCTAACACGGTTTCAAATAAAAAACCAGGCGGATCAGTCGGCATATCAGGGACATCGGGCTGCCAAACTGCCAGCAGCTTTTGCAACTGGCTGGGGTTGAGCGTAGTCTCTGCCTGCCCACAACCAGCGGCCAACGCTGCGCCGGGCGAGTGGGTCAACTGGGACAGCAGTGCTTGATAGTCAGCCAGTTGTTGTGCCTGCCGCGCTTGGCACAAGCGCGTCCAAGCGAGCGCGGGGGCGAGGCTGCGCACGCATAACAGCAGCAGCACTTCGCGCAAAGCGTGTTGCGGCGAGTGCGTCGCGCAGAGGCGATGCCAGGACTCAAGCAATCTGTCAGCAACCGTGCTCATCTCAGTTCCGGTGTTGTATAATTTAAGTAGTCCACTGATTTATAAAGGGAGAACAGGATGTTGCTAACCATTCAAGCACTCATGACCCAGGAATTATACACACTCCAGGAAACCGATACGGTACATGATGCCCATGCGCTGATGAGTCAGCATCATGTCCGCCATATTCCGATTCTGGATGCGGGCGGTCAGTTTTGCGGGCTATTGACACAGCGCGACCTGCTGGCGGTGTCGCTGTCTACTTTTGCCGAGGTCAGCCACCAGGAACGCACTGAACTAGAAACCGGGATTCCGTTGCGCGAAGTGATGGTGCGCGAAGTGGTGGTGGCGACCGAGAATACCGACCTGTTAGAAGCCGCCCAGTTTTTGCTGGACACCAAACACGGCTGCTTACCAGTGGTGGATGCAGCGGGCAAGCTGTGCGGTATTTTGACCGAAGCCGATTTTGTGAAATTGGCGATCCAGTTGTTGAAAGCGGCTAACAGCAACGAAATGGCGTTGTAAACCGCACTCGGCCAGGCAATCACGCCAGCGCTTGTCCCATCTTCACCGCCGTGCCGGGCTGGCATCCTGCCAGCCAGTTCAATTGCTGATGATCGCCCAGCAATAAAATCACCGTTGAACCCATATTAAAGCGGGCCACTTCGGCCCCTTGCGCGAGCGTGCCCAGGTTATCCGGGACTTGCCAACGCTGAATTTTGCGCTGCGCATTGGGGGCCACCCGCTCTTCCCAAATCGTGTCAATACTGCCGACAAACAGCGCACCCACCATCACCAAGGCCATCGGCCCCAGGGCGGTTTTGAACAAGCAAACCACCCGTTCGTTGCGGGCAAACACACCCGGCACACTGCGCACGGTGCGGGCGTTGACGCTGAACAAACGGCCAGGCACATAGACCATATCCAGCGGCTGGCCCGCCAGCGGCATGTGGATACGGTGATAATCGCGTGGCGACAGGTACAGGGTGCAAAAATGCCCGTTTTGGAACAGCTTGGCGAGCGCATCATAGCCCCCAAGCAGCGTGTGTAGCGTGTAATCATGTCCTTTGGCTTGCAGCAAAGTCTGCCCGCGAATCTTGCCAATCTGGCTGATCGTGCCGTCCACTGGACTCAGCACCGCCGCCTGGGCCAGCGGGCGGGCTTCTGACTTCAGCGCACGGGTAAAAAACGCATTGAAATGCCGATACTGCTGCAAGTCTGGCTCTGCCACCTCGGTCAAGTCGATCTGGTAATGTTTCACAAACGCACGCAACAAAGGCGGCAGGGCCTTACCCAACGGCAAACGGGTCAAGCCGTGCATCAAGCGCGACAACAGATGGTGCGGCAGCACATATTGGGGCGCGGTCACTAACTTATCCAGTACAGAGGCGGTGGGCTGTTCCATGCAAAATTCCGGGATCACGAGTAAGAGGGCGGTCTGTGGTCAGCCGGATAATCTAACACCGCAAGCCCGCGCTTAGCAATGCTAATACTTTATCCGCAGAGGGAGGCAGATTAACGCAGATGAGACCATCGGAGAACGCCAGGAATCAATGTACACCGCGTGCAACTTTCCGTTCCCTTCGGCTCCGCTCAGGGAACGGAAAGTTGCACGCGTCATATTGAAGCGGTTTGCGTCACCTGTTTAAAACCCCGTACTGCGTGCCAAACTACGGTTTGGCACTCCTCTTGACGCGGTGAGCTAGGCAGTGACGGCAAGCCAAGACTACAGACTGTCTTTGGCTTGTTCCAAGGCCAAACGCAAGGCGATGCTTTCGCGGTGCAGGGCGACTACGGCTGCTGCTGCTTGGTGCAACTGACCCGTTTTAGCGGCTTGTTCCAGGGTTTCACACCAGTTCACCAGGGTTTGTGCGCCTAAATTGGCACTGCCGCCTTTGCATTTGTGGGCGGCCAGATGCAGGGCGTGCCCATCCTGATCAGCAAGAGCGAGATCGATGGCGTGGAGATAATTGGGCAGTTCTTGCAAATACAGATCGATCAGCCAGTTAATCCCTTTACCACTCTGCTCCTGACGTAAGCGCTCAAGCACCCGCGAATCCAGCAGGCAGTTTTTGTCGGGGAGGGCTGGGTCAAGCACAGTCACCGAACGGGCGCTGCGTGTTTCAGGGGTGGAATGTTCCAGCCAGTGCTGCAAAGTGCGCCGCAATTGCGTGGCGGTCAGTGGCTTACTTAAAAAATCATCCATACCAGCCCGCAAACAACGTTCGCGGTCGCTTTGCATCGCGCTGGCCGTCAGCGCCACAATCGGAATGGCGGTGAGGTGCTGGCCCTGGGTGCGATAGGTGTGTTCTCGCTGGCGAATTGCGGTGGTGGCGGCAAGACCATCCATTTCTGGCATGTGGCAATCCATCAAAATCAAATCATAGTGACGCTGCGCCAGGGCTTGTAGCGCTGCCATACCATTGCCGACCACGGTGACTTGGCAGCCCAAATGCTGCAACATTTGCTGCACCACTTCTTGATTAATCACATTGTCTTCTGCCAGCAGAATGTGCCAGCCTTGGCTGAGGGGCCGCAGTCCGTCTTCCGGCAGAGTGAGAGGCCGGACGTGACCGGTGAGCAGCGCGTTGAGCGCTTGATAAAATTTAGGCGGATACAGCGGTTTGAGCAGGTAATGCAAGTCCGTCTGGGTGGTGCTAAGCGTAGTCATTTGCTCCAGATCGGTCATGAATAGACAAGGAATCGCCGCTGACTGGCTGTCGGCTTCTAACTGGCTCAGACAGGCTTTGGTGGCCTGTGCCTCGGCAATATCGACTAATAACACATCGTAACTGGGCGGTTTTTGCTGCAAGCGTGTGACCGCCTCGGCAAGGCTTGCGACACACGCAATGTGCATTTGTTGATGCTGACACAGGGCTTGTAGCCAAGCGCAACGACTGGGATGCTGATCGACCACCAGCAATCGGCGCTGGTGCAAACCGCTAAACGCCTCTGGCAACACGCTGGGCTGTGCCACCGCTCGCAACGGCAACACCAACCAGAACGTCGAACCCCGCCCCAAGCGGCTGTCTACTCCAATCTGTCCCCCCATCAGCCTGATCAATTTGCGGGCAATCACTAAACCCAAGCCCGTGCCTTGAAAATAGCGCGTGGTCGAGCTGTCGCCTTGGGTAAAGGGTTCAAACAGGCGGGCTTGCGCGTCGGGCTGAATGCCGATGCCACTGTCGCGAATTTCAAAGCCCAGATAAGCCTCGGCCTCGTTCACCATCGGCGGATCGGGGGTATAACCGCGTGCCATAAACTGAGCCGGATTGGCTAAGCGCTCGATATGTAAGCTGATTTCGCCATGACTGGTGAACTTGACCGCATTGCCTAGCAAGTTGATCAACACTTGTCGTAGCCGTCCGGGGTCTCCTAACAGTTCCCCGTGCCAATCCAGCGGCCAGCAGTACAGGAGTTCCAGCCCCTTGCTGTGAGCGCTGCTGGCAAACAAATTGACCGCATCATCGACCAGCTCGTACAGGTTGTAGGCACGCTGTTCCAACACCAGCTTGCCCGCTTCAATTTTAGAAAAATCGAGGATGTCGTTAATCACCGACAGCAAGCCCTTACCTGAATTGTACAGGCGTTCCACATAATGACGCTGACGCAGATCCAGCGTAGTGCTGCGCAACAATTCGGTCATGCCGATCACGCCATTCATGGGGGTACGAATTTCGTGGCTCATGGTCGCTAAAAATTCGCTTTTAGTGCGATTGGCGGATTCTGCGGCTTCTTTGGCTAAACGCAGCGCTTTTTCAATTTTTTTGCGACCACTGATGTCATGCAGGGAGGCTATCGACACCGCCTCGCCTTCCCAAACACTCGGTGCAATACGCACCTCGGTGATATGGGTTTGCCCTTGATGGTCGGTGATGGTGAGTTCGAGCGCATTGTCTTCGGTGATCTGTTTCAGGTCGAAACGCTCGCCAATCAGCGCTTCGGCACGACACTGATAGAGATTTTCGGCGGCGGGATTGGCAAAACGGATAAAACCGGCCTGATCGACAATAAAAATCGCATCGCGGCTGTTTTCGATAATATTTCTAAACTTGGCTTCACTGTCGCGCAAGGCATTTTCGCTTTGCTGGCGCGCCAACGTGGCGCGGATGCTGTCGCCCGCCACCCGCAACAAAGTCACTTCATGCGATGACCAGACCCGCTCTTGCTGGCAGTCATCAAAACCAATGAAACCCCAAAAGGTGGTTTGAAAATGAATCGGCACGACCAGCAGTGACACCACGCCCAACCGCCGCAACACCGTGGCTTCGGGTTCTGGGAAATCGCGCACCAAGCCCATGATCGGCTTGTTGTCTGCTAAGCGTTGATACCAATGGGGAAAATCCTGGACATAGGTAAAGCGCTGGCCGTTTTCGCGCTGCTGACAAAGGGGATCGTGCTGCCATTGGTAGCGTTGCACCAACCACTGGCTGTGATCGCAGGTTTCGTTTTCAAACAAATAGATACGATTGACGGCAGCGACACGGCCCAGGGTTTCTAAGGCTTTAGGCACCGCCACTTCGTAACGCAAAGTCAAGAGTTGCTGAGTCGCACGCGCCAAGCCCTGCATCAACTGATCGCGTTGCTGCAAGGCTAAACCCACTTGTTTACGTTCAGAAATATCGGTGTCCGTACCCAGTAAACGCTGGGGCTGTCCATTGGCATCGCGCAACACTTGACCGCGTGCCACTAACCAACGATAACTGCCGTCTTTGTGGCGCAGACGGCGGTCAATTTCCAAGGTATCGCTGTCCCCTTGCAAGTAACTTTGAATCGCGCTCTGTACCCGCTCCAAATCGTCAGGATGGGTCAGGCTATACCAGGTGCCCAAGGTGTCGTCGAGTTCTTCAGGCTGGTAGCCCAGCAAGGCTTTTAAGGAGTCATCCAGCAGCAGCGTACCGCTGTCTAACTGCCAGTCCCAAATGCCTGTGCGTCCCGCTTCAAGCGCCCGTGCAATCCGTTGATAACGCCATTTATGAGCTGCGAACATGCGGTTTTTCCCGTGGCATTGACTGGCGTTAGAATTGGACTTGGTTGCGGCCTGCCTGTTTCGCCTGATACATCCGCACATCCGCGTTGGCAATTAAATCAGCAGGCTGGTCGAGCGGGGAGGGGACTAGCGTAGCCACGCCCACGCTGGCAGTCACAGCGTCAGACACTCGAGAACGTTGGTGAGGCAAGGCCAGTGCCAAAATCTGAGCGTGTAACCGCTGGGCCAACGCCACGGCGGCGGCTTGCCCGGTGTTACCCAAAATCAATGCGAACTCTTCGCCCCCATAACGGGCTGCCAGATCGGTGGGACGGCGGGAGGTTTGTTCCAACACCTGCGCGATCTTTTTGAGCGCCTCATCGCCTTGGAGATGACCATAACAGTCGTTATAATCTTTGAAAAAATCAATATCCAGCATAATCAGCGAGATAGGTAATTGATTGCGCTGGCAACGCCGCCATTCCGTGCTTAGAAATTCATCAAAACAGCGGCGATTGGCTAAGCGAGTTAATCCGTCTTTTTCGGCATAACTTTGTAATTCTTTGGTTCTCTGATACAAGGTCACATGGGTTTTGACTCGTGCCAGCAACACCTTGGGATTAAAGGGTTTAGTGATATAATCAGCCGCGCCCAGTTCAAATCCCTTGATCACATCCTCGTCTTCTACTTTAGCCGATAAAAAAATCACTGGAATATCCTGGGTATCAGGATTTGCTTTCATTCGCCGACAGGTTTCGAGTCCATCCATTTCTGGCATCATGATGTCCAATAACACCAAGTCTGGCATAATTTTTTCAATTAAATTAACGGCGACTAAACCATCTTGTGCCACATTAATTTGATAGGCTTGTTGTCTTAAAATAGTGCCTAAAACCCGAATATTATCGGGCGCATCATCGACAATTAAGATTCTGGGCGATAAGGGGGCTGCGCTCATGCTTGATTCAGCGTTCTCTCGGACAAGTGGTTTTCAAGTGCAATTGGATCGTGGTGCCCGCCGCACCCGGTGCCTCTTGTTCAGTCTGCGAAGTGATGTCGATAGTGCCGCCATAAGCACGCATAAATTTTTCCACCAGCGGCATCCCAAACCCCGTGCCTAACTCACCCGCCGTACCGGCACGGCTGCTGGTTTTGCGCACATCAAACAGGTCTCTGAGCAAACGCGGCGGAATCCCTACCCCAAAATCCTGCACCTGTAACAACACTTCGTCGGGCGGTGACGGCATCGCAGTGACCCGTATCTGACTGCCTGGATGGGAAAACTTAATCGCATTGGTCAACAGATTATTCAAAACCGAATTCACAAAGGAAACTGGCTCGGCACACACCTGAATCTCAGTCGCCACGCTGATTTCTAACTGTAATTGTTTATCGGTAAATTGGCGGTTGAGTAATTGCATAGAAGCCGTCACTGCATCGGCCAGATTCACTGAATCTAGATTGAGTACATGTTCTTCCAGTGCCTGCATTTCACGGACGAGTTTAATCAGGTTCAGTCCATTATCGGCAGACGATAACAATAATTCCCGAAAATCTTCAAATGAACCGGGAAAATTGCGCATTTTTAACAAAGACACAATATTGCCCAAAGGATTGGCTAAGTCATGACACAGAATATGCACCAATTCCTTACGCTCATGGCTGATGCGTTGTACACTGTCTTGAGTCGCTTTTAATTGCAATTGGGTTTGTACGCGCATCAGCAATTCGGTGGCGTGAAATGGCTTGGTGACATAATCAACCGCGCCCATTTCAAATCCTTTCACCACATCATCGGTTTCCGCTTTAGCGGTGAGAAAAATAATCGGAATATGCCGGGTTTTTTCATTTTCTTTTAAACGGCGACAGGTTTCAAAACCATCCAGACCCGGCATCATCACATCTAATAAGATCAAATCTGGCAATACTTCTTCAATCATTTCCAAGGCTTGCGTGCCGCTCTGCGCCACATAGATACGGTAGTTTTCCCGTCGCAGTGTGGTGCCTAAAACTTGAATGTTCTGCGGGGTGTCATCCACAATCATCAGACGGGCAGTACGCGCTTCATCATGCATACCAATTATTCCTATGCTAAGGTGCTATAAAATAACAAAAATTTCGCCATCCGCTCAAGATTGAAAACGGTGGTGGTGCGACAACAACTGGGCAAATCCACACTGCGTGAGCGGTGCATTTTATCAGTTAAGTGTGCCAGTGACAGGATTGCCTGGGTGCGAATCCCCGCCCGAGCAACAAGTCGTTTATAATCGGCGGATTGGTTTAAATCGCGGATGACAAGGCTCATGACAGACAGAATATTGCGTATCGCTACCCGTAAAAGCCCACTTGCCCTGTGGCAAGCTTATCATGTCAGGGACGCGCTGTGCCGTGCCTATTCACGGCTACAAGTAGAACTGGTAGAAATGGTCACTCAAGGAGACAAGATTCTTGACGCACCACTTGCCAAAATCGGCGGCAAAGGCTTATTTGTCAAAGAATTAGAACAAGGTTTATACACCGGTGCCGCCGACATTGCCGTGCATTCCATGAAAGATGTGCCGGTGATGTTACCCGAAGGCTTACATCTGCCGGTGATTTTAACCCGCGAAGAACCCACCGATGCCTTTGTTTCTAACCGTTATCCAGACTTAGCCGCTTTGCCACTGGGCGCGGTGGTGGGCACCTCAAGCCTGCGCCGTCAGTGCCAATTGCTGGCACAACGGCCTGATTTACAAATCGTACCCTTGCGCGGCAATGTCGGCACTCGCCTCAGCAAACTGGATGACGGCGATTTTGATGCGATCATTCTCGCCGCCGCCGGTTTAAAACGCTTGGGACTGGAAGCACGAATTCGCAGCCTGTTGACGCCCGAACAAATGCTGCCCGCCATCGGCCAAGGCGCTATCGGCATCGAATGCCGCCAAAATGATCGACAGACCTTAACCCTGATCGAAACCCTGGATGATCCAGACACCCACAGCCGCCTGGATGCCGAGCGCGCCTTTAATCAACGTTTAGAAGGCGGTTGTCAGGTGCCCATCGCTGGGTTTGCCGAACTGGAAGGCGATCAACTGCGTTTGCGCGGTTTGGTGGGCAAAGAAGACGGCAGCCAAATCCTGCGCGGTGAAATCAGCGGCCCCGCAGACGACGCCGCCGCGCTGGGCGAATTACTGGCTGCCGACTTGTTAGCCCAAGGCGCACAAGCCCTGCTCGCCCTCGCCACCCATGACTGACTCCCGCCCCCAACCGCTGGCCGGACGGCGAATTCTAGTCACCCGCCCAGCGGCACAGGCGAACAGTTTATGCACCCTGATCACAGCGGCAGGCGGGACAGCGGTGCGTTTTCCAGTGCTGGAGATTCTACCCCTCCCCCACAACCCCGACCTAGCCCACGCCAGCGCCCGTTTAGCCCAAGCGGCACTGGCGATTTTCGTCAGTAAAAATGCGGTCGAACACAGCCTGCCCAGCCTGTTAGCCCAGCAAACCTGGCCCGCCAACGTGTTGCGCGCCGCCGTCGGCCTCGCCACCGCCGCCAGCCTAGCCGCGCATGGCTTACCCGCACAACTCTGCCCAGATCAAGACTTTAACAGCGAAGGCTTGCTGGCCTTGCCCGCACTCAGCGCCACAGCCTTACGCGGACAACAGGTACTGATTTTTCGCGGCACCAGCGGTCGCGACCTACTGGCCGACAGCCTGCGCCTGCGCGGTGCCACCGTACAACTGGTGCCGGTGTACCAACGCCGTCTTCCGCTGGTCGATTGGACGCAACACCCGTGGGCTGACAGCGGTGGGTTGGATGCAGTCATCGTCACCAGCGGCGAAAGTGCCACCAATTTAGTCCAACTTTTGCCAAACGCCGCTTGGCTTAAACAAATTCCCTGGATACTCATCAGCGCACGTTTGAGCGCACAGGTACGCGCACTGGGCGTAACCGCCCCGCTACACATCGCCCCGCGTGCGGATGACGCGGGATTGTTAAGTGCCTTATTAGAAATGCCGTAGGAGCGCCTTGCAGGCGCGATTATCGGCCAGTGTTACCCCCGTTTTTCCCAAGCCTGTATCGGCCCTGGCACCAGATGAAACAAAGGATGCGGCGCGATTTCGCCAAGCAGACAATACGCCTGATAGCGCGCCGGATCACGAACTTCCAACTTCCCCAACAAATGCTGCCATTCGTAAGCCAGTTGTCCCTCGTGTTCAGCCAGCGTGACCTCAACCCGCGCCGGGTTAATTTTAGCCGGATCGAAACAATAACCACGCCGCACCGCTTCTTCCTGTACCACACTCAGATAACTGCCAATAGCGGCCAACGCATCAGCCTGCTGGCGAAAACGAAGTAACTGCGGATGCTGCGTATAGCCCCGTGTCTGCCCGCGCAACACCGCCTGCGCCAGCAAAGCTTCGCGCCACAACGCGACCAGCCCCTTAACGTCGAGATACTGCGGATGTACTGTCCATAAACGCATGTGAGGAGGTCTCTTGGTATTACCTAAAAAGCCTTTGATTTTCCGCGCCTTGTGCGGGAATCCGTGCGGTGTGCCTTTGTGTCGCGTGTTTGGTTTACGCGGACTTTCTGCTGCGTGGCGTTGGTGCGTCACCAGTGGCTCCCAAGCAGGGCACTCGGGAGTAAGTGAAAACATGGCAAAATTTCCTCAACCGACAGATTGTTGTGATGTAAAATCCAACTATGTACTCATAGATGTTAAATGTAGAGAGCATTAATGGACACTAAACTGGCACATTTAAACATGCTTCAAGGCGTTATCAACCGCATGGCAGGCAACTCGTTCAATCTCAAAGGTTGGAGCGTGGTGCTGATCTCGGCTATTTTTGCGCTGGCTACGGCACAAGCCGCACCAGCAGAAAAAGTCGCGTTGGTATGGTTGGCCTACTTTCCGGCGTTGGCATTCTGGGTTTTAGACGGTTTTTTCCTGCATCAGGAAATGTTGTACCGCAAGCTGTACAGCGATGTGACGAAAAAAACCGAAGATCAAATAGATTTTTCGATGGATACGCGACCCTATCGCCAGCAAGTGGCATCCTGGCTTGCGGTATGTCTTTCAACTACCCTATTGATTTTTCACGGCATGGTCGTGGGAACAATCGGTGTTGTGCTGATTTTGGTGAAATAACACGGGCTATTTGATACCATTGCGGACAGGTTGCCACAGTGATCATCGTGCGCCAAAAACTGATTTAATGATTGGCAGTCATCCCTAAACCTTGAACCGGGACTTGTTCATGGCATTAAAATTTCAGGCCTTGGCACCAGACTGTCAAAGTCTCAGTGAGACATTTCTCGCTCTACATGAGCAGGATGGCTTTGCTCGTTTGCCGCCTTCTTCCCTGCTACATGATTCAGTGCCGATGTCGTTTGTGATGAGCGCGGGATTGATACAAGTCGAGAATGACTTAGAACAAATTCTGGGAAAAACTGGTGGAAAATTTGCCTTTACCCAGCCGTGCTTTCGTCATTTTGACATGAAACTGGTGGGGGCAGACCCCAGTCGTTTAAGCTTGTTTCATATGGCTGCGGCATTCCATATTGGTTGCAGCAAACGGGAAACCGTGTTGCCGCGCTTGTGGCATTTCCTGACGGAAATATTGAAGCTGGACAAACACCGTCTGTGGGTGACGTATCTGGATGACAGGGAATTCGGGCGTGATGAGCAAACTTATCAATGCTGGAAATTGCTGGGTGTGGATGAATCTCGCTTGATGGGATTGGATCAACAGCACTGTTTTTGGCGGCAACGCGCATTAGGGCAGATTGCCAGCGACGGCAAAAAATGCGGGCCACATACGGAAGTCTTTTATGAACGTCCTGGTATTTCTTGCCCAGTCTGCAAAAACCAAATGTCCTTGCATTTTTGCCATTGCGGAAGATTTATAGAACTGTCTAATTCTTTATTTATTGAGAACTATGTTACTGATGACGGAAGTTTGGTGAGTGCGGACACAGTGTTTGCAGAATGTGTCATAGGCTTGGAACGAGTAGCCATGATTTTGCAGAATACAGAAAGTGTGTATCATACCCAGAGATTCTTGTCCTGGCGTCACCGTCTTTGTTCTCTTTTGCCATCCGCCGCCACCGTTGATAATCAAGCCTCCATCAATATTATTCTTGATCATCTTTCGGCATTTTTGAAATTGAGGGAAGATGGCGCACCAGCGCCGGGACGCGGCGGACGAGCTAGAGTTATGCGGTTACTTGTAAGAACGATGATAACACAGGCCATTTTATAGCTAAATTATATAATTTATAAGGTAACGTAACTTCTAATTTTATCAAATTTAAAGTATTCACCTGACAAACAATCTCTGAATATCTGAGTGGCTTCATCGAATATTTTAATAAATGCAAAATTTTTTCTTACCCATGTTT
>Ga0209575_10000488_pt1 | contig 24698 bp, 19 predicted proteins | sample Medcelwee11metaG_FD_187172 | JGI IMG/M metagenome (GOLD analysis project Ga0209575, IMG submission 187172) | Freshwater pond sediment microbial communities from the University of Edinburgh, under environmental carbon perturbations - Medium... | ecosystem: Environmental > Aquatic > Freshwater >...
AGAGGGGCGGGAAGAGGGGCGGGAAGAGGGGCGGGAAGAGGGGCGGGAAGAGGGGCGGGAAGAGGGGCGAGCGGAAACTATCCTGCAGATTCTGTCCACACGCGGCATCGAACTGACGACTGAGGATCGAGCACGCTTGCTGGCTTGCCGTGACCGGTCGGTCCTCGACGAACTGCTCCCTCGCGCCTTGACCCTGCAACCGGGTGAGAACTTGTTCGAGGGCCAACCCGATGAACCATCGCACGCCTAGGATCGACTTGGCACGAGCACGCATCCGTTCTTGACGACCGGGGCCGAGCTATCCCGATTCGGATTACGCTGGCGGGACGACGGGCTGCTCGGGGTCGGGGACGGTTCGCCCTCCGCCGCGGGTGACGGCGTACATGGAGGGGAAGACTTGGTCGACGTTGGGTTGGCGGCGGCCGAGGAACAGGCCGGCGGCGCGCACCTCGTCGTAGGCTCGCATCATGAAGGTGAACGCGCGGGTTTGGAGGGCGGACCATTCGGCCGTCTCCTTGGTGCCGCGGTAGCCGAGGGACGTGAGGATGCGCTCGGCGAGCTGCACGGCCTGGGTCTCGTCCGAGGCGACGTAGTACTTTGGCGTGGTCTTCACGATGGCCGCGTGGTCGTGGTAGATGCCGGCGTAGCCGAAGAGGTCGTCGGCGAGGTCGTCGTAGCCGACGCCGAGGCGCAGGTAGACGAGCTTGGGCTCGAGGGCGGGGTCGTCGGTGAAGTGGAACTCGCAGACCTTGCGCATGCGGGTGCGCATGGCGGTGGCGGACTGGACGAGCTGGGCGGGGAGCTTGGCGTTAGAGGTGGTGGCGGCGATCTGGTCGAGGCTGTGGCGAATGAACCAGAGGGCGCGTCCGGCGGGGGCGAGGTTATTGAGGAAGGCGATGTCCCATTCTCCGCTCTTGGCAAGCTTCTCGAATCGTGGTCGCCATTCTGTTCCGTTGGCAATTTCAGCGATACCGATCGCGGTGTGGGCCGACTCGCGGATGCGGACGGTGGGGTTGATGAGGTCGGCTTCTGGAATCTTGAGCAGTCGAGGCTCGAGAATCTGGAAGGCGCTGCGGAATTCGGGTTCGGGAAGTTCGTTGGGCATGCGTCGCGATTGCCACAACCGACATGTAGGTTCAAGCGGTTTTCCCGAATTCATCATCGCCTGCCCGGCCGAGTAGCAACTCGGGAAGTGGGGTTCCGACACCCGTTCGCCCGAGTAGCAACTCGGAAATCGGCATGGGGGCATTCGGTTGGCCGAGTTGGAACTCGGAAATCGGCATGGCGGCACTCGGTCGGCCGAGTAGCAACACGGAAATCGGATTGGCGGCACTCGGTCGGCTGAGTAGCAACTCGGAAATCGGATTGGCGGCACTCGGTCGGCTGAGTAGCAACTCGGAAATCGGATTGGCGGCACTCGGTCGGTCGAGTTGGAACTCGGGAGGGCGAAGTTTCGCCCTCTCTTCGCGGAGTTAACACTCGGAAGAGAAAGATCCGATTTCGACTTGAAAGAGTAGCGATATATGGAAGAATACTCCCCAAGAGCGATCGGAGGCGACCAGATGCACGGAAGCACGGAAGCACGGAAGCACGGAAGCACGGAACCACGGCTAGGCGCCGCGGCGCGCCCCGGGTCCTAACCTGGATCGGATTTGCCGTGCTTCTGCCCGCAGCCATGACCTGGGGGTGCGCGTCCGATGACCCCCAACGTCCGCTCGGCGACCGCAGCGCTCAGTGGGGTTCGATCCAGACACAGCAGGAGCAGGCGACCGATCCCTCGCCGACCTCGAAGGAAGCCCAGGTGGCGCTGCTGGAAGGGTTCGTTGCCCCCGAACCGCAGGTGATTTCCGAGCGCCCGTTCGTGATCCATGACCCCGACACGCTTCCCACAGGCCCGTTCGACACCATGAACAGCTCTTCCTCCGTTCCGACCGACGCGCCCGCCGTCGTCACGGGCGAGGCGGTCTTCGTGGACTTCGAGCGAGGGGTCGAGCAGCGCATTCGGTTCGACGAGGGGGAGAGGCATCGTGCCGCCGCGGAGCTCGCGGCGCGGGGCATCGATGAGCCGGTTCGAGGAGACGAAGCCGGGGACGCTGGGCAAGCTGCGAGCGACCCGGAATTCACCACGAAGGGCCTCTCCTCGGGAATCGACAATCGCCAATGGCACGGCCTTACGCCCTCCTGGCCGAACACCACGGTGGGCAAGGTGTACGCACGCGGAGGCACGGGCACGTTCGTGGGAAGACGGATCGTTCTCACATGCGCGCATTGCTTGGTCAATGAGGCGACCGATGAGTACATGCCCCAGCCGTGGTATTTTGCGCCTCGGGAAGGAGGGGGTGTGGCTCCCTGGGGCACGCTCGAGGTGCAAGGTTTCGTGGCGGGATCGTACTTGGGCGCAGGGTGCGATCCGCTGTACTACCCTCCTGAGGAATGTGTGCCAGAAGATTGGGCCCTGCTGATCCTGAAAGACTCTTTCCCGCTGGGTCACCCAGGTTGGCTGGGCTACGCCGATCTTTCGCTGCAAGACACGATCAACGCCCCGAACAAGCGCCAGCCGGGGTATCCCGCTTGCGGACCGCCGAATGCGCCCAACGTCGGCAGCATCGACTGTCGGAATTGCTCCAACCCCAGCGCGATCTATTGCAACAATGCCGGCGTTGGGGGCTTCCAGTGGGGGCAACCCAGTTCATGCACCATAGGAGGCTACCTCTTCTCCGACCAAGCGTTCACCCACGGCTGTGACATGAGCCCCGGCCATTCTGGGGGGCCCGTTTTCTACAGTCAGAACGGGGAATACGTCATCGGCGTGAACGTATTCGAGGCTTGCTCAACCTGTGGTGGTTGGCCTCCCATTCTCAACCCAAACTACGCTAGACGGATGGATAATTACCTGTATTGGTGGATATCGTTCCTGAAGGCGGTGTATCCGTGAGCGTGAGTGGCTTGGAGGTGGATCCATGAAATCGACAATCAAAGCCCTTGCCATTCTCGGCCCGGCCGTGCTCATCACCGCATGCAGCGACGGGAGCGCCAACCAAGCGACGGAAACGGATAGCGCTCCAGACGCCATCCAGTGTGAGCGCCCCTTGCGCCCCCGCGACGGCTGCGAGGAGGCGGCTTGCGAGGCGGTCGACTGCGGCTCGCCTACGTCCTACTTCGACGAGCACCTGTGCGAGCGGGCCCGGTGCGAACGGCAAGAGGACTGTCTCCCCGAAGAGGAATGCCGCGAGGTGCATTACCACCCCCCGAACTGCGGCTACAACCTGCCCGACTCCACGATGTGTATGTGTGGTCTCGTCGGATTTCCCGCGTACGTCTTCTTCTGCATGCCGAGGCAGTCCCCATGAACACGAAGGCGCTCCTCTGCTCTGCGGTTCTCATCACCGCATGCAGCGACGGGAGCGCCGAGCGAGCGACGCAAGCAGATAGCGCTCCCGACGCCGTCCAGTGTGAGCGCCCCTTGGATGTCCCGGAGGGATGCCGAGAGGCAGCCTGCAAGATGGCCAGCTGCGGCACTGCACTTTCCCACCTCGACGAGCACTTGTGCGAGCGAGCCCGGTGCGAACGCCAAGAGGACTGTCTCCCGGAAGAGGAGTGCCTGGAGGTGCACTACCGGCCTCCCCTCTGCAGCTACTCCGAGGACCCTTTTCGATGCTCCTGCGGCTCCGTCTTGCTGGATTTCTTCGACTGGTTCTGCATGCCGAGGCAGTCCCCATGAACACGAAGGCGCTCCTCTGCTCTGCGGTTCTCGTCATCGCCTGCAGCGAGGGGAGCGCCGAGCAAGCGACGGAGGCAGATAGCGCTCCAGACGCCGTGCAGTGTGAGCGACCCTTCCGCCCCCGCGAGGGGTGCGAGGAAGCGGCCTGCAAGGCGGTCGACTGCGGTTCCCCTACGTCCTTCCTCGACGAGAACTTGTGCGAGCGGGCCTGGTGCGAACGGCAAGAGGACTGTCTACCGGAAGAGGAATGCCGCGAGCTGCAGTACTTCCGGCCATCCTGCGACTACCTTCCTGATACCACGGGATGCACGTGCGGTTCTCTCTTGATGGCTTCGAATGGGTGGTTCTGCATGCCGAGGCCGTGATCGACCCACCCTTGACGCCTCCACCCCACGGCGTCACGCTGACCCACCGATGAGTGACCAGCAAGAACCCCAGGAGCCCGAGGCAGCGCAGCACCTCGTCAACGTGCAAGAACGCAGCGGCGAGTACGACGGCACCTGCCTTCGTCCCCTCGGCCTGTGCGAGCTCGGCGGAGCCTGCGACGTCTGCTGGTATCGGCCCGACCACCCGCGGTTCCACGGGCAAAAGGACGAGTGACGTCGAAGCGGCGATGGAAGGCGGTCCTGCTCTGCGTGGGGGTCCCGCCGGTTCTCGTGATCGCGCTCTGGGTCGCCATTCACAGGGTGTCGTGGCTCGGTCCCGCCCTCGCGGACGGCGCAAGAGCCATCGTGGGTCCTTCCGCGGTCGCCACCGCGCAAGACGTCGCCTACGGGATCGAAGACCGATGGAATCGTTTCTGGCGTTCCGATCAAGCCCCGCAACCCTACTGGGACGTTCCTCCCGTGGTGTCGCTTCCCGCGCCACCCGCCTCTTCCGCGCCCAACCTTCCACCACGCTTCCTGCCCGCGAACGTGGGACCGATGAACGCAACGACCGCGGCCCCGGGCGATGGCACCTGGGTCCCCATCGACCCTCCATCGTGCATCGCCGGGCCTTGCCTGTTCAAGACGCTGCTGCACCCGGACCCGATCCGTGCGTGGACGACCGTAGCGATCGTGGCGGTGGACGTCGCATCGACCCGGCTACACCTGGTGGCGGGCGTGCAGGAGCCCAAGGCGACGACGAAGGAAGCCAAGGACGTGCAGCGGCCGGGGTTGGTGCCCGAGCGGGACCGGTCCACCCTGATCGCCGCGTTCAACGGCGGCTTCAAGACGGAGCACGGTGCGCTCGGCATGCAGATCGACGGGCTCACGTTTCTTCCGTCGCAGCGATGGGGATGCACGATCGCGCGCGGCGCCGACGACAAGTTGTTCATCGTGCCCCACGACAGGGTGGGCGAGCGCTTGCTCGGGGCGCGGTGGTGGCGCCAGGCCCCGCCCTGCCTCGTGGATGAAGGCGCGTTCGCCCCGGGCGTGCTCGCGGAGGGCAACATCAACTGGGGAAAGGCCGTCAGCGGAGACACGATCATTCGTCGCTCCGCGATCGGCCTCGACAAGCACGCCGCGACCCTGTTTGTGGGCATCGGGGACGCGACCTCGGCAGGTTCGATCGCGCGAGCCATGCACCACGCGGGCGCTCATTCGGTGGCGCAGCTCGACGTCAACTGGTCGTACCCCAAGTTCTTGATCTACGACCCGCCGGACGAGAAGGGCCGTCGCGTGGCGCGCGCGATGTGCCCGGGGTTCGAGTTCTCGGAGCAGGACTACTTCGAGAAGGCTGCCTCGCGTGACTTTTTCTACCTCACGCGGCGCGAATGACAGTGCAGAGAACCACAGAGGACGCAGAAGGCACGTCTCCGCACTTCAGAACCCCGCAGAAAACTAGGAACCTAGGAACACGGGAAGTCGAACAGCGAATGCAAATCGGACCAGAGAGGAAGCACGCGTGTCGCCATCTCCTTCAACGAGAGGCGGCTCCGGCCGTGTTCGCCTTCGCATTCCTCTTCCTAGTTCCTAGATGTGCTCGGCGTATGTACCGATCCCGTGGACGACCTCTCGGAAACGGCTTGGCACCTCCGCCCACCACATCTAGTCCCAAATCAAGCACTGTTCGAAGAACGTGCTTGCGATTGGGGCTATCCGAGCCGAAGGCGAGGCGTTTTGGGGTGAGCCGCGGTGAGCGCGGCGAGGGGGCTTTTCGAAAGCCCCCTTAGAAGAACCTAGGCCCAAAGCAGCGCGGAGCGCTTGATTTGGGTCTAGTTTCTGGTGCACGTCGGCGGAGTGGTACCGACTCGGGCTTGGGCTGACCCGACCTGACTCCGGCACCCCAGCGCAGCGAAGCTCCGCACCAGCCCCAACCCCTTCTGTGTCTTCTGCGGCTTCTGTGGTTCTCCGGCCTCCTCAGCAATTGGAAGCCGGGCTGCCCTGGGGCACCCCGTGCGGTACACCCACCGCTCCGGCTCGCAGCCATGCCGTCACGAGCGCCGCTGCCGCTTGGGCCGCGCTCCGGTGGGTTACGCGCCACGTCTCGCGCGCCGACGGTCCGACCTCGTAGGACACACCAAGAACTGCCGTGAACGGCACCCGGTAGGGGGCGCAGGCGAGCGCGATGCCGAACGCCTCGCTCTGCTCCACGTCACACCCGAGCTGTGTCACGATGTCCGCGGCGAGGCGCACGTCGGCCGTGATGGAGCAAGGACACGCGACCGAGACCCGATGGGTCCCCGCGGTCGTCAGTCCGCTGACCATGCCGCTGTGGGTTTGGATCTGGCCGACCATCGGGTCGGGGAAGTTCGCCCACCCTTTGAGCACGGCGGCGTCGGTGATGACGAGGCGTTCGGCCACGACGACTTGTCCCGGGGCGATGCCGCGGCCGGGGTAAGCGGCGCATGTGCTCAAGAGCACCACGGCACGCGGCCGCAGTCGTTCGAGTCGCTGGGTGGTTCCGCCGGCCACGCCGGGCAAACCCAAGCCCACCGACTTGGCCACCACATCTACTCCTTGCACGTTGGCGGACAGGTCACGCCCGAGCAACGAACCGAGCCCTTCCAGCTCGGGGGCGTGCGGGGCGACCACCAGGACATCGACGTTCGACACGGTGCGAGTCTTACCCTACCGCTTTGCAGTCGTCAGCCACGGGCTGGGGGACCGCGATGGCGCAGTGCGTCGGTGTGGGATGGGGGAGGAGCCGGGAGGGAGGGCGAAAAGCGCGATGGAAACCGTGCTCTGAGGGACGGTGAAGGGATTCGTCGATTCTTCACGTTTCTGGACTGCGTCGACCATTGCCTACGGAGCGGCTTTCGCGCACGTTAGACGCGCCGCGTCGTCCGGGCGCGGCAGGACACCAAACCAGAGAGGGAAGCGGATGAATCAACCTTTCCGACATGTTGCGGTGCTGGGCGCCGGCGTGATGGGAGCCGCTATCGCTGCGCACCTCGCGAACGCGGGCGTGCGTGTGCTGTTGCTCGACATCGTGCCGCCCAACCTGAGCGAGGAAGAGAAGAAGGACCCCAAGAAGCGCAACGCCTTCTCCGTCGGTGGCCTGGAGCGCACGGTCAAGGCGAGGCCGGCGCTCTTCTTCCACACGTCCTACGCGTCACTCGTGAGCACGGGCAACCTCGAGGACGATCTTGGCAAGCTCGCCGAGTGCGACCTCGTCATCGAAGCCGTCCCCGAGGTCATCGACATCAAGCGGTCGCTGTTCGAGCGCGTCGAGAAGGTCATCAAGCCCGGTACCGTCGTATCGAGCAACACCTCCGGCTTGCCCATCAAGGACCTGCTCGAAGGCCGCGGCCCCGACTTCCGCAAGAACTTCATCGTCACCCACTTCTTCAACCCCGTCCGCTACATGAAGCTGCTCGAGCTCGTCCGCGGACCCGAGACCCTCGACGAGGTCTACGATCGCATCGTCGCCTTCGGGGAGAACGCGCTCGGCAAGGGCATCGTGGTCGGGCGGGACACGCCCAACTTCGTGGGCAACCGCATCGGCGCCTACGCCATGATGGCCGCCATTCACCAGATGCTCGAATCCGGACTCGCCCCCGAGGAGGTCGACGCTGTCGCCGGACCGCCGCTCGGACGGCCCAAGAGCGCGGCCTTCCGCACGGCCGACATGGTCGGCATCGACACCTTCGTCCATGTCGCCGACAACTGCCATCGCTTGCTCGTCGATGACCCCGAGCGCGACGTGTTCCTCGTACCCGCCTTCATCCGCACCATGGTCCAGCGCGGCCAGCTCGGCAACAAGAGCAAGGGCGGCTTCTACAAGAAGGACAAGGCCACCAAGAACGTCGCCACCCTCGACCCCACGACCGGCGAGTACCGCGAGAAGCTTGCCAAGAGCGAGATCCTCGGCTTCTGCAAGTCCCTCAAGGACGTGGAAGACGTACGCGCGCGCGCCCGCAAGGTCATGGGCAACGCGGGACCCGCCGGCGACTTCGCCTGGAAGGTCACGGCCAAGACCTTGGTCTACGCAGCGGGCCTCGTCGGCGAGATTTGTGACGACGTCGTGGCCATCGACGATGCGATGCGTTGGGGCTACAACTGGGAGCTCGGGCCCTTCGAGATGTGGGACGCCCTCGGCTTTGCCGAGACGGTCGACCGCCTCGTGAAGGATGGGTACAAGGTCCCTGCGTCGGTGCTCAAGATGAAGGCCGACGGGGTGAAGGGTTTCTACGACGGCAACAAGATCTACGACCTTGCGGCTGGCAAGCAAGTGGAGCGCAAGGCGGACCCTCGCACGCTGCCGTTTGCGATCGTGCGTGGGGAGAAGGCGCTCGAGAAGCTCGAGGGCGCGAGCCTTTGGGACACGGGCGACGGGGTGTACGCCATCACGTTCCACACGAAGGCCAACAGCATCGACAACGACGTCATCGCGATGATCGAGAAGGGCGTGACGCGTGCGGAGAACGAGGCGCGGGCGCTCGTGCTGTTCAACGAGGGCGAGCACTTCTGCGTGGGTGCGAACCTGATGCTGATCGTGATGGCCGCGATGTCCAAGAAGTTCGAGGACATTCGCAAGGTAGCCTCGGCGCTTCAGTCCGCTGGGCAGCGGATGAAGTATTCGAAGGTGCCGGTGGTGGCGGCTCCCTTCAGCGTGACCGTGGGCGGAGGGCTCGAGCTGTGCCTTGCCGCGGGCCATGTGCAGGCGGCGGTGGAGACCTATTGCGGTCTCGTCGAAGTCGGTGTGGGGCTCATCCCTGCCGGCGGCGGCTGCACCAACGCCATGTGGCGGGCTCTCGAGGACATCCCCGAGGGCGCGCCTCCGGACATCTACAACCTCACCTCGCAGGTCTTCAAGAACATCGCCCTCGCGAAGGTATGCACCAGCGCCGTCGAAGGACAGTACGCGGGCTACTTCCGCATGAGCGACGGCATCACGTTCGACAAGGCCCGGTTGCTTCACGAGGCGCGCAAGCATGCGATCGGGCTCGCGGAGCGTGGGTATCACCCGCCCATTCCGCGCAGCTACAAGCTGTTCGGTGAGAGCGGCATCGCGACCTTCCGCATGATGGTGTCGGCCCTCGTGGCAGGCGGACAGGCCACGGCGCACGACGGCGTGGTGGCGACGCGGTTGGCGGAGGTGCTGTGTGGTGGCATCGACGGCGCGGCCGGCCCCGTGACCGAGGAGCGGATGCTCGAGCTCGAGGTGGAGGCGTTCCTCAGCCTGTGCGGTGAGGAAAAGAGCATCGCCCGGATGCAGGCCATGCTGACCACGAACAAGCCGCTGAGGAACTAGCGGTCATGGGTGGCGACGCAGCAGGTCGCCGCCCCATCGAGGCTGAGGAGTTGATCGAATGGGTGCAGCAGACGAGCAGGCCCGAGCCCGGTTGGAGGCTGCGCCTTTCCTCTACGGAATGAGGGTTTTCCATGCGTGAAGTTGTCATTGCCGCGTCGTATCGTTCCGCGTGCGGGCGCTCCCTCAAGGGAACGCTCGCGCTCACCCGGCCCGACGAGTTGCTTGCGCAGGTCATCGCGGGCGTGCTCGAGCGTGTGCCTCAGGTCAAGCCCGAGATGATCGGGGACGTCGTCATCGGGTGCGCGATGCCCGAAGGGGAGCAGGGGATGAACATCGCCCGTTGCTCCGCCATGCTCGCCGGCCTGCCTCAGGAGGTGCCGGCCTTCACCGCCAACCGCTTCTGCTCCAGCGGTCTACAGGCCATCGCCCTCGCCGCCTACCAGATCGCGTTCGGCGAGATGGACATCGTCCTCGCGGGCGGCGTCGAGTCCATGACCATGGTCCCCATGGGCGGCAACAAGCTGACCGCCAGCTCCGCGATCATGGACAAGGTTGCCGCGGTGTACACGCCCATGGGCGTCACCGCCGAGAACGTGGCTGTCCGCTACGAGATCGCCCGCGCCGCCCAGGATGAGTTCGCCTACAAGAGCCAGATCAAGGCGGCTACCGCGTCCAAGGACGGCAAGTTCAAGGACGAGATCATTCCCGTCAAGGCTACCCGCTATGCCGTCAAGGATGGCAAGCGCGTTCGCGCGGACGTGATCTTCGACACCGAAGAACTGCCGCGCATGGAGACCACGGTGGAGGGGCTTGCTGCCTTGCGCCCGGTGTTCTCGACGACCGGGTCCGTGACGGCGGGCAACAGCTCGCCCCTCACGGATGGTGCGGCCATCTCGCTGGTGACGACCAAGGAGATGGCACAGAAGCTCGGGCTCGAGATCCTCGGATACTTCCGCGGCTTCCAGGCCGTGGGGGTCGACCCCGAGGTCATGGGCGTGGGACCGGCCTTTGCCGTGCCCAAGCTGCTCAAGAAGTACAACCTGACGCTCAAGGACATCGACCTCGTCGAGATGAACGAGGCGTTCGCCTCGCAGTCGGTTTATTGCCAGCGCAAGCTCGAGCTCCCCGACGCGAAGGTCAACGTCAACGGCGGCGCCATCGCCCTCGGGCACCCGCTCGGGGCCACCGGTGCGAAGCTCACGGCGACTCTGCTGCACGAAATGAAGCGTCGCGGTGCCAAGCGCGGCATCGTGACCATGTGCATTGGTGGCGGCATGGGCGCGGCGGGTCTGTTCGAACGCCCGTAGCCGCTCCCCCCTCCGCAACAACCCTCACGTTCCCCCTCGTCGGCTCCCCTTCGGACCCCCGCGCGTCCAAACGGTGCGGGTTCCTGTGCACTCCCCCCCTGATTGGCGCTAGCCTACGGACAGCTTGACGCCACGTCGGTGCCCCCTTCGGGGGACGCGTGACTCACGTCCACGGTTGCCATCGTGATGCCGTCCTCATCGACCCCGAAAGCGTTCCAGCCGAGAAAGGTCGGACGCTACCTCCTTCATCGGGAGATCGCCCATGGGGGCATGGCAACCGTTCACATCGGCCGTCTGCTCGGACAGGTTGGCTTCACCCGTACGGTCGCCATCAAGCGCATGCACGAGCACTGCGCCCGCGACCCCGAGTTCGTCTCCATGTTCATCGACGAGGCTCGGCTCGCGGCCCGCATCCGCCACCCGAACGTCGTCCCCACCCTGGACGTGGTCGCGCTCGATGGCGAGCTCTTCCTCGTCATGGAGTTCGTGCAGGGCGAGACCCTCGCACGCTTGGTCCGCCGCTCGACCAAGGCCAACTTGCGGATCGCACCCCGCGTCGCTTCCTCGGTGATCACTGGCCTGCTCGAGGGCCTTCATGCCGCGCACGAGGCCGTCGGCGAACACGGGGAGCCCCTGTCGATCGTGCACCGTGACGTGTCCCCGCAGAACGTCATGGTGGGAACCGACGGCGTGGCTCGGGTCCTGGACTTTGGGGTCGCCAAGGCGGCGAACCGGCTCCAGACCACTCGCGATGGGCAGATCAAGGGCAAGATCGAGTACATGGCACCCGAGCAAATCCGGGGCGGCGCGGTGGACCGACGCACGGACGTGTACTCGGCGGCGTGCTGCTTGTGGGAGATGCTGACGGGTCGCAGGCTCTATATCGCGGACAACCCGGTCACGCTCTGGGGCATGGTCCTCGAAGGCAAGGCGGAGAAGCCTTCGACGATGAACCCGGACGTGTCGCCGGATCTCGACGCGATCACGATGCGGGGACTCGAGCCGGACCCGACGCGTCGATACAGTACCGCGGAGGAGATGGCGATCGAGCTCGAGCAGAGCGTAGGGATCGCCACGCCGCGTGAAGTGGGCCGGTGGGTGCAGACCCTGGTCAGCAAGAAGCTTCGAGAGCTCGACGGGGTCATCGCGGAGCTCGACAGCGTGGCTTCGGAGATCTCCGTGCCGGCCGACCTTGACTCGGGGGTCTCCTCGGTCGGGGCAGCGGCTCCTGTCCCTTCCGACCCGCCCATGCCGTCGGGGGTGCTGAGCGTCCCCGCGCCGGGGCAGCCGTCCGCCCAACCTTTCCCCAAGCCACAGAGCGTGGCGAAGCCACGTCCGCCGGTCGCGTCCTCTCCGAAGATCGAGATCCCGAGACCTCCTCTGCGGTCGTCGCCAGGCGTGCACGTGCCGACCCCGCCTTCCCGCTCGCCCAACCTTCGAACCGCACCGCCCGTGTCTTCGCCGGGCCTGCGCGTTCCCAAGCCACCTTCGTTGTCCAACGTGCCGATCCAGGAGCCTCCGACGCCGTTCGAGGTACAGGCTCCGCGGGCCGAGCAGCCTTCCGTTCCCGTCGCGGTCTCGCAGGCGCCATCGACCGGCTCGCAGCTGCCGTCGACCCCGGTCCTCGGCGCGGAAGGCTTCGCGACGTCGGAGAAGGTCGACCCTCCAGCGCTCGATGCACCTCCGCCCGTCGCTGCCCCAGGATTGCCCGTTCCCAGCGCGGAGCCTGACTTCGACAAGGGACCGTCACTGTCCGGGAATCCTGCGGTTGCCGAGCCTGTGTGGCAGCCGGCGTCGCCCTCGGGTGGACAGAGCGACGACGTCGTCCTTCCCGTTCGCAAGAGCCGAGTGGGATGGATGGTGGCCGGGGGGGTTGGCATCCTGGCGCTGGTCGGTGGGGCGCTTGTGATCGGTTTGGGTGGCGAGAACGTGGGGCCAGTTCCTTCGCCTTCCGCTCCCGATCCTGTCGTCTCCTCCGTTCCTGAGGTTCCGTTGACTGCACCCGAGGCAGCCGCGCCTGAGACCCCGCCCGACGCCCAAGCCGCCACCGTCCGACTGCGCGTCGAGGTCAGCCCTCGGACGGCGAAGGTCAGTGTGGATGGGGTGGAGCTCGCGGACCGGGAGTCGCGTTTGCCGGTGTCCAGCAAGCCCGTCAAGGTCGTGGCGGAGGCTCCTGGGTTTGCCACGATGGAGCGGTCGTTCGTGCCGTCGACCGACGGGGTGATCGTGCTGGAGCTCAAGCGGGTGCCCGCGAGTACCAAGCCCACGGCGACCGTCGAGATCAAGGGGCCCGTGGAGACGGAGCTTTGATCCGTGAGGGAAAGGGGATAGGTTCGGATACGTTCGGGTGAACGGGTCGGTGGGAGAGGTCGTTTTGGTCGCGGTGCGTCGGGCAATCCAGGCAGTCATCGGAGCCGTTTGGCTGCTGTCTTCGCTGGCGTGGGGAGGCGACGACGAGGGGCAGGCCCGGGAGCTGTTCAAGCAGGGAGTGGAGCTTCTTCAGAATGGCGAGTTCGCGCCCGCGCTGGACCACTTCGAGCGGGCGTACGAGCACTGGCGCAATCCGAAGATCCTTCTGAACATTGCGACGACGCTTCGGCAGTTGGATCGCCTTCCCGAGGCCGCGGACACCTACGAGCTTTATCTTGCCGACCCAGGGGCCGACCCTGCCAAGAGCGAAGAGGTTCGGCGTGCCCTCGAGGAGGTCGATGCGCGTCTGGGACGTCTCGTGATCGATGCGGGGGATGGGGCTGTCGTCATGGTGGATGGGCGGCGACTCGAGCGGGAGCGCCGTCGAACGACGAAGGATCTGGTGCGCATGCTTCCGTTGGTGGAAGCGAACCCGGGGAGGTGGCGCGTCCGGGTGAACCCTGGCGAGCACGAAGTGGAGGTGACGCGCGAGGGGTCGACGTCGCGCACCGTGCGGGTGACGTTGTCGGCGGGGGAGGAGCGGGCCATTGCGGTCGAGTGGGAACCGAGCGAAGCGCAGGTCTCCGCGCCGAAGGCTGCGGATACTCTGGCGCCTGTGGACTTGTCACACGGAGGGCAGGTGGGTCTCGTGGCTCGCGCGGATGTGGACGGCAAGATGAGGGGAGCTGTGGCGGCTCTGGGGGCGAGCTATGGGCTTGGGTCTGTCGTGGAGCTGCAGGCTGCGGGGTTGGTGGGACGGGACAAGGGGGCGGAGTTGGGGGCGACCTTCTACTTCATGCGCGGAACCTGGAAGCCGGTGGCTTACGTGGGCGTTCCGGTGTTCTTCGTGGAGGGCGTGAGCCCCGGGGTGCATGGGGCGTTCGGCCTTCATGTGGACCCGTCGAGGAGCTTGGGGGGATTTCTGCAGGTCGGCGTGGCGACCTTCGTGAACGTCCCCGAGGATCGTGATGCAACGGTCTTCGTGCCTTCGGCGGGAATCCAGGGAAGGCTGTAGCTCCCCCGGCGAGCCCGCGTTCCCTGTGGTACGCTTCGCCTTCCACCCTTGTTCTGGGAGAGCCTCGATGAACCTTCGCGCTTCGTGGTGTGCTGCGGTCCTTTGGTCCTTCCTTGTCGCGGGTTGTGGTGGCGGGGATGGCGCGACGTCCTCTGGGGCGGGCGGCTCTTCCACGGGCGGCACGGGTGGGACAGGCGGATCGGGGGGAACGGGCGGAGCCGTCGACGCGGGCGACGACGGGGCCAGCGGGGCGGCAGGCATGAGCGACGCCTCTCCGGATGTCGAGGACGACGTGGTCTCGGATGTCTCGGCCGACACCTCCGAGCCTGACGCTCAGGATGCTGCGCTTGACGTTGTGGATGAGGACGTCACGGTCGATGGTCCCGACGACGTGGCGATCGACACCAATCCGTGCGGTTGCTTGCCCAGCGAGTTCTGTCACAACGGGGTGTGTTTGCCCGAGGCGGCCTGCCAGACGAACGCGGACTGTGCGTTCGACCAGGTCTGTGACCAAGGCTTCTGTGCCCCGTGGGCTAGCGTCCCGCCGTCGTATGACCCTTCTTGCGTGCACGTGGCCGAGGTGGGGGTGCTCGCGCCGCGTGCTCGGTGCGAGTTTGCCGAGGCGCCCGCGGGCGACCCGTTCCCTGGGCACGTGGACGTGCAGGGCACACCGATCGTGGCGACGTTCGACGGGCTGCTCGAGGGACCTGCGAGCATTGCCGCGGTGTTCACCGCGATTGTCCCGTCCAACTACACCGAGGAACTTGGCGTGATTCGCGTCATTTCAGGGGACGATTGCGCGCTCCAGGCCAACCTGGGAGGGGGAGCGGTCACCACGGACTTTCTCATTTCGTCCTCGACGCTGGCCGCCGCGGACCTCGATGGGGACGGTTTGCCTGACCTCGTGGCGTTGACGGCCGACGGCGGGATCATCGCCTTCACGCTGAAGGCTGGGGTCTGGTCCGTGCTGTGGAAGCTACCGTACCAGGCGGGACAGGCTGCGGGGCCGTGCAACCCCACCAACCATCGATGCCCGCTGGGCTGGGCGGGGCCGTCGGTTCACGACATCGATGACGACGGCATTCCGGAGATCATCCGCGAGGGCATGGTCGTGTCGGCGACTGGGACGCTTCTGTCGCTTCAGCCGGCGGGCTATACGAGCTACAGTGCGGGGTTGTTCCCCGTGATGGCGAACCTGGATGCCGACCCGTTCATCGAGCTTACGAACGGGGCGCGGATCTGGGAGTGGCAGTCCGGAGCGTGGGTGCTCGAGGCGGGGTTTCCGGGGGCTACGGCAGCTCCGACCGGGCATGTAGCGCTGGCGGACTTCGGGCCCTACGGGAGCGGACCGGCAAGCGACCCCGAGTTCGCGACGGTGAGCAACGGAGCGGTGCGGGTGCAAGCGCTCGACGGGACCCTGGCGATGCCGGCGACGTCGATTGCTGGGGGTACGGGGGGGCCTCCCACGGTGGCGGACTTCGACGGGGACGGCCTGCCGGAGGTGGGAGTCGCCGGGAGCGTTTACTATTCCGTATTCGACATCGATTGTGGCCCAAGCCCTCGGACCGGAGGGGTCTGTCCCCCAGGGCCGTGCGATCACATCGGGGGGCAACCGTGCGTCTCGGGTTCGTACTTCGCTTGGTCTCGTCGCACCCAGGACGCTTCTTCGAACGTCACCGGCTCGAGCGTCTTCGACTTCGAGGCCGACGGGCGCAGTGAGGTCGTCTATGCAGATGAATGCTTCACGCGGGTCTACGACGGACAGACGGGTGACGTGATCTTCAGCCAGTACCGGTCGTCGTGTACCTGGTACGAGAACCCGATCATCGCGGACGTGGACGGCAACTACCGTGCAGATCTCGTGATCCCTTCGAACAAGGCCTGTTCGCCCGCTGGGGCCGGGGTTGCGTGCCAGATGCTGAACGCCGACGGTGTGGACGTTCAGTTCAACGGAGTTCGGTGCAAGGAAGGCCCGGACTGTCCCTCGGGGGTGTGCGACGAGGGACTCTGTCGTTGCACGACGTCGGCGGAGTGTTGCGGCGCGGGTGACGACGCGACGTGCATCGATTACGGACTCAAGTGTGCGGCGCCTGCGGTGGGCACGGCCGGCACGGGCAACACGTGCCGCGCGCCGCATCCCCGTGGCGTGTCAGGCATTCGGGTCTACTCGGACCTGAACGACCAGTGGGTTCGGTCGCGGCGGATCTGGAACCAGCATGCCTATCACGTGACGCACGTGGAGGAGGACGGCACGGTGCCGGCGACGAGCGCGTGGGCCAAGAACTGGGAGACGCCGTCGCTCAACAACTTCCGGCAGAACGTACCGGGCACGCCGAACATGCAGGAGATTTCGGACCCGACGGCGGGTGTGGCGAAGGGGGTGGTGTGCGAGAACGGGGAGGCGCTGCTGGTGGTGGACGTGTGCAATCGCGGGTCTGGGCCCATGGGGGCGGGGGTTGCGGTGGGGTTCTACGTGGACGGTTCCCCCGTGTGTTCTGCGGTCACGTCGAAAGCCCTGTATCCGGGGCTGTGCGAGCAGGTGACTTGTGTCTGGCCGACCCCTCCGACCTCGCTGTCGGAGGCGGTGGACGTGGACGTGATCGCGAACGATGGGCAGTCTTTGACGGAGTGCCAGGGCGCGAACAACGCGGGTCTCGTGCACGAGGTTTACTGCCCCTGAGGGCTTGCGTCACACCTACAGCACCCTTTGTTCAGGCTCGGGCTTCGCCCTCTTGCTCGGCAAGGCGCCGCTTCGGGACTCACGGCAGGAGCGGAAGCTGCGCCACGATACCCTGAAGCCGACGGGTCAGCTCCACGTACCGGGTGAAGTACGTGCGAGATACGGAGGTCATCACGTCGAAGCCCACGACGGGATTGGCGAGCAGCAATTCGCGTAGGGGCTTGGCCTCTACCGCGAGGATCTCCGTCGGGCGAGCGCATTGCGCGGAGAGCGTATAGGTGGGGGAGCCGAGCAACGGGGACAGTCCGAACAGGTCTCCTTGCTCCGCGCGGGCCATCACCAAGCCGATCTCCGACGGGGTGGAGGGTACGAGGACGTGGACGAGCCCCTCGAGCACGATGAACAGGTGGGTGGCCGCGTCCCTTGCTCGGAACACGACGTCGCCTCCCTGGCACTTGCGCACGGTCGAGAAGCGGTTCACCCGGTCCACCTCGTGCGCCGTGAGTGACTGGAACAGATCGTGGGCCTTGAGCATTCGCTCGATGGACATGATTCCCCCCTTTGTGGCTTGCCCGGTCGTCCAACCGACCGAGCGACACCAAGCATGTCACGATAGCGCGAGGGCGGCCACGCGGGATCGGGGTGTTGGTGAACTTCGTCCGGGACGGGCTGATGAATGGGGGAAGGGTGCGGCAAGGCTGGGCTCCTCGGTGCGGGTGAGGAGGATCGAACTCCCATGCAGACGTTACCCCGGCGTTACCCGGGGCGCTCCCCTTCCTTGGAAACGCGCTTCCCTACTGGACCCTTGCTGGTCTGTTCGGTGCTTCTGCAACCGTGCGGTCGGGGATTCTTGCAGTCTGCCCGTGTTACCGGACGCCGTTGTCTACGTTTTCGGCGCGCCTCTCCTTTTCGGCCACACCCGCTGGATACCCACCTAGGGAGCACGTCGTGTGCCACGCAAACCGGACTACAAACGCAGGGTGATTCGGTTACCGGTCTCCTCAGAGCCTATCCTGCAGGATACCGTGAGCGCGATGCGTATCGCGTCGGAGAAGAACCACAGAAGGCGCAGAGGGCACAGAAGCCAGAAGCAGAGGATGATGGAGAGGAGCTCACCGGGGGGGAGGCAGCGTCCGAGCCAGGGAGGGGGGAATCGAGGACATCCGGCCGCGCCGATCCCCGGGGCGCAGGGATCGAGGGGAGACCCGCGTGAAAGGCTCGACGATCTGGGAGTAGGTGAGCCCGTAGGCTTGCCTGTAGGCCTGATCGAGAAGCCTCACCGCGGAGCGCTGGATCGATACCCGCTCTCGACACCGGGCGAGCTTGGCGACCACGAACCGGTCCGCCTCGATCCGTACGCGCATCTCGTCCCGATCGGGCAAGTCGAGCCCTGCGTTCTCCCTCGCCTCCCGCAGCGCGTCCTCCACCCTGGCCGGGTCCGAGCAGAACGCCATCTCCGCAAGCCGTGCCCGGACTTCCATTCCCAGCAGGTTCATCCTCGTCCCCTGCACGCGACGCCGCGGGTCCACCACGCTCTCCACGTACGTGATCTTGTCGAACACGTGCTGAAGCTCGTGCTGCACCATGCCCTCGTCCTCCGACGCCAGCAGCACCGTCGCGTCGCCCACGTCCGAAGTCGTCATGGCGGCGTAGCCGTAGCGCATCAGGCTCTCGTACCGAAGGACCACGTAGCCTTCGATGGGCCCGACCTTGAACATCTTTCCGAACCGGAGCATCCGGCCGCCGCCCGTTCGGTAGATTCCGCAGTCGATGAGGAAGGTGTGGGTGTGGCGTGTGATCTCCTCGGTCGTCTTGGCCGTCGCGATGCGATCGAGCATCTCGTTGAGCTGGAAGAACGCCTTGTCGTGGATGAGCCTGCGATGGTCGCTGCGGAGCACCTGGGCGAGTGCGCGGGGCGAGGCCATGACTGCCGCGATGTCGCAGGCGTGCAGGACCCTCCAATCGGAGGCGGTTCTGGGCGTGACATGCTGCTGCAAGGGGGGCAGACGGCTCAGGATGAGGGACAGCAACCCTCGCATTGCCTCGCGCGTGCCTTGTCGGGCGAGACGCTCCATCTCCAGAGCCACACGCCTGCGTGCCATGTCGAGGCTCGTGAACCGGACCCTGCGATCCCCGGCGAAAAACGGCATCGTCGTCACGAGCCGCTGGACGTCCACTCCGGGCCTGGACAGGAGTCTCACGTAGTCAGCCGGTTTGGAGGACCGCATGCACACCAAGGCGATGTCGTGGATCAGCGTGAAGGTCTCCTCGAGGACGGTGAGGTCTTCGCGCGCCACGCCTTCCAGGTAGCCCGGGCGACCGAGCAAGGCGACGGCCCGTTCGGTGTCGATGCGGCCGGGCTCGAGCAGGCGAGCGGACAGGCCGGCGAGCTCGCGCAGGAACCTTACCCGATGCTTCTCCTTGCAAGGCAGCTCGACCCCCTCGAGCTGAGCGGTCAGGCGGCCTTGGATGGCGGGGGACAAGGTCCGGATCGCCTGGCCGAGATGGCAGTGCGTGACGGCGTCGTAGACCTCTTCCGGCCGTGCCAGCACGGTGAGTGCTACCTGCCCCGGGAGCCCGAGGGCGAGCCCTGCCTCCGGAGCCTCGAGAGGCGTCGGCAGGTCAACCTCGGCGGATCGCATGCCTCGATTGTATCGCGAAGGGTCTCCGGTGGCTCGCGCAGGATTGATGTCGCGGGCGAACCTTTCCGGCCCGCCCCCTTGCAATCCGCCGAAGCTGCGTTAACGGGGCTGCGGACGCCATGTGATCGCACGGAGGCATTGCCATGACCGAGACCGAAGAGACCGAAGCCAAGGACAACGCAACCGCCCAAGAGCTGCCTTTCCAGGCCGAGACCAAACAGGTGCTCCACCTCATGGTCCACTCGCTCTACACGAACAAGGAGGTGTTCCTGCGTGAGCTCATCGCCAACGCCTCCGACGCCCTGGACAAGGTCCGCTTCCTCGCCGTCACTGACCATTCCCTCGCCGAGCGTGTCGGCCCCCCGGAAATCCAGATCACCGTCGACCGCGAGTCCAAGACCATCACCATCGAGGACAACGGCATCGGCATGACCCGGCAAGAGGCGATCGACAACCTCGGGACCATCGCTCACTCCGGCACCGTCGAGTTCTTGCAGAAGCTCCAAGCTGAGAAGGACGAGGCCCGGGCGAACCTCATCGGTCAGTTCGGCGTCGGCTTCTACTCCGCGTTCATCGTGTCCGATCGCGTCGACGTGGAGACCCGGTCCGCGCGAGACCCCGATGCCGAGCCGGTGCTCTGGCGATCTTCAGGCGAGGGGACCTTCTTCGTCACCAAGGGCGACCGGGAGAAGCCGGGTACCAAGGTGACGGTTCACGTCAAGGGCGACGAGAACGACGACCTGCTGTCGGACTGGCGCGTCGAGTCGCTCATCAAGAAGTACACGGACTTCGTCAGCCACCCGATCAAGCTCGGGGACAAGGCCGTGAACCAGACGACGGCCCTGTGGGCGCGCTCCCGTTCCGAGATCACCGACGAGCAGTACGACGAGTTCTACGCGCACGTGCATGGCGTCATGGACCCGGGCAAGCCCCTCGAGCGCATCCACTTCTCCGCGGACGCACCGACGCAGTACAACGTGCTGCTGTTCATCCCGAGCAAAGCGCCGGTGGACCTGTTGATGGACACCAAGAAGCGCGGCATTCGCCTCTATGCGAAGCGCATGTTCGTCATGGATGGGTGCGAGCGTCTCGCGCCCCCGTACTTGCAGTTCCTTCGGGGTGTCGTCGACTCCGAGGACCTCTCCCTGAACGTGTCCCGCGAGATCCTGCAAGACGACCGGAAGCTCGACGTCATCAAGAAAGCCATCGTGAAGCAGACCCTCAAGACGCTTCAGACGATGGCCGACGACCAGCCCGAGAAGTACCAATCCTTCTGGAAGGAGTTTGGGCGTCTGTTCCGCCTCGGCGTTTCCTCTGACACGCCCAACCAGGAGGCGATCGCCAAGCTGCTCCGGTTCCCGTCGACCGTGACCACCGACGAGGAGACGACGACCCTCGATGCGTACGTGAGCAGGATGAAGGAGGGGCAGAAGGCGATCTACTACCTGACGGGGCCGAGCTTGAAGGCGTTGCGGAGCAGCCCCCACCTCGAGGTGTTTCGTCGCAAAGGGTTGGAGGTGCTGCTGATGCACGAGGCGGTGGACGAGTGGGTGGTGGGCGCCCTGTTCACCTACGACAAGAAGAACCTCGAAAGCATCGCTCACGGCACGGTGGACCTCTCCGACCTCCCGAACCTGGACGGGCAGGCTGACGATCCGAAGGAGGAACCGTCGGCAGGTTCGGAGATCGACGCGTGCGTGAAACGAGTGAAGGAGGTGCTTGGGGACCGCGTGAAGGAAGTGCGGACGTCTTCGCGGTTGACGGACAGTGCGTCTTGTCTGGTGTCGGACGAAGGGGACGTGAGCCCTCAGATGGAGCGTGTCATGCGGATGCTCGACCGCGAGGTGGAGTCTCCGAAACGGATCCTGGAGCTGAACCCCAAGCACGAGTTGGTGAAGAACCTTGCGTCGATGGTGGCGGACGCGCCGGAGTCGGAGGACGTGGCGACGTTCTCGGAGCTTCTGCTGGACCAGGCGATGCTGGCGGAAGGCGTGGTGCCTGACCCGTCGAGCTTGCTTCTGAGGATGCAGCGTGTGGCGACGGTAGCGAGCCAGCGTACGCGTGGGTCCAAGGGGGATGGCTGAGAAGCAGGCCACGGAACGCGCTTACCGGTCAAACTGGTGAGCAGGGGACCGGGAACCGGGAATTCTGAGGACGCATTCACCCGTTTGGCCTCGGCTCGGTGTTGTCTTGCTTAGCCGAACGGGCTCGAGCCCGGGGCCTTCTTGGGAGCGTCCTCCAACTCCGTTTCTTCTCCCACGGGCTGGACGGCCACGCACCCGCGGCCGGGCTTGTGCTTGCACCGACCGAGCCCTCGCACCACGTCCAGGAACTGCGCCTCGATCTCGGGCGAGGAGGCGTCCCACGAGCCGAGGATGTGAATGGTCTTGCGTTCGGGAATCTTGACGCACACGGCCACGGCCACCCTTGGCGTGTTCTTGGTGAGCACGGACATGCCTTTCCCTCGACGCACGCGAGCCTCGTAGCCGTGCGGGCCCACCTTTGCTCCGTCCCATGGCCCGTCCCAGGACAGGTCCTTCAGGTAGATCGGGTACGCCGCCCCCTTGACGAAGGCGTCCAGCTCCGCTTCTTCGAGGCCCTTGCCCGTCGCGAGGTACACCATCGTGTGGGCGGCCTTCGTGGACGCGATGAGGTAGGCGTTGTACACGTCGCCGGTGCTCCACTCCGGCGGGAGCCCCGCATGGACGCCTCCTGCACCGAAGACGGTCTCGCTGCGACGCGTGCCTGCGGTCGGAGCCTGCGTCAGCAACGAAGCGAACGTGGGTGGTGGCGGGACCTCGGCCGACGCGCTGACGGTGGGTGCGGCCGACGCGGTCACCGACGCGACGGGGACCGGGGTTTCCGGGGCGGGCGAAGTTCGTCCCGCGGGAGATTCCGACGGACAGCCCGTGAGCAGGCACGCCGCAACGAGCATCGAGATCGGCTTGGTCGTCATGGCCGCCACGATACCAGCTTCGGGGCGGACCTGGTTTCGTGCGCTCGGCGTCCGGGAGAAGTAGGATGAAACCGATGCCGGGTCCCCGCAGGAAGATGATTGCAGGACGCTACGAGTTGCTCGAGGTCGCCGGGACCGGGGGCATGGCCGCGGTGTGGCGGGGCGTGCTGCGGGAGGGCGACAAGGTGACGCCGGTGGCCATCAAGCGCATCCTGGCGGACATCGCGCGTGACCCCACGGTCGTGGCGCTCTTCCAGGAAGAGGCGCGAGTGGGGCGCCAGCTCGCCCACCCCAACATCGTGCAGGTGCTCGACTACGGCAAGGACGAGGCAGGTGCAGGCTACCTGGTGATGGAGTGGGTCGAAGGTGTGGACCTGTTCGACTACATGCGGTCCTACCACGCGGCCAGGGTGCACGTGCCGTGGCGAGCGGTCGCAGCCATCGGCTACCAGACCCTTCGCGGCCTGGTGGCTGCGCACGAACGGATCGATGACGAGGGGCGTCGTCGTCCCGTCATTCACCGGGACCTCACGCCGAGCAACGTCCTTCTGGGAGTGGACGGCGTGGTCAAGGTGGCGGACTTCGGCCTTGCGCGGGCCACCGATCGGGCCACGATGACGTTTCCGAACATCATCAAGGGCAAGGTTTCGTACACGGCGCCGGAGCTGCTGCGAGGCAAGAAGGCGAGCGAGCAAAGCGACGTCTACAGCCTCGGGGTGACGATGTGGGAGGCGCTTGCGGCGCGGAAGCTGTTTCCGGGTCAGAGTCCGGCGGAGGTGCTCCGGGCCATCCAGGTGGGCGAGGTCCCGTCGCTCGCGAAGCTTCGTCCCGACAGTCCCGCGACGCTTCTCGAAATCGTGCACCGGGCGGTGGAGCGCAACCCGACGGAGCGCTGGCTATCCGCGCGCGACATGGCCGTCCCTCTGCTCGCGTTCGTGCGCTCGCTCGAGCCCCCGGTGAACGCCCGACGGCTTGGGGCGAGCGTGGCGCAAGCGCGGGAGAGATTGCGAGCGATCGATGGGAAGCTGCCCGTCATCATTCAGGACACGAACAGCGAGGACTCGATCGAGGTCAGCGTGGACGTGGAGGTGGACTACCAGGCGAGTCCGGCGTCCGCGCGTGCTTTTCGCGCCGAGCTGAGTGACCCCTTCGAGAAGGCGTAGGGGAGAGGAATTTCCATTGAACGGCCGTGCTCTCCATCTCGTCACGATCGCGATCGTCGTGACCTCACGCGACGCTGCCGCGGAGGGGGTCGTGATCAAGCAGATGTTCAGGGCTCTCGTGGCGGAGTCTCCCCTGGAGGGCCGCACGCTCGACGCTCCGGAGCCTGTGGGAGAGTCCGTTCGCGTGGTCGACGGGGGCACGAAGGTGGGCGGAGGTTCGCACACGACGGTGCTCTACGATCAGATCCGAGCGAGCCTCGGCTTCGGTGTTTTCGGGATTCCGGGCGTGCGTCTCGCCACGGACCTGGAGGGGGTGACGGGGGCAACCTCGTCCGGATTCTACGTCGAGACAGCGGTCGGCTACGAGGTTCGGCTGGGGCCGTTGTTCCCCTACGCTGACCTTCGAGCGAGCTTCGAGATGGCCAACGTCGTCCTGCGTATCGACCATCCCCCGTGCGGCGAGCAGTCGTACCCGATGTCCGGGCGGAAGTACCTCAGCGTTGGGCCTTCCCTGGGGGTGTTCATCCCCTTGGGCGACTTCTTTTTCGCAGACGTGTCGGGGCATGCTGGCGTCCTTGGTGAGCGGGCTTGGGGTGGGTTCGGCGGCTTGGGGGTTTGGTTTCCGGTGATGTGAGCGAGCGGGGCACCCGTCGCCGTCACCACGGACAGCGCGAGGGCGCCGCGAGTGCGCAATTCGCACCCGGTCGTTGGGGTTTCCACACGAGTCGGCCCGACGCCGCCGGTTGAAACCGACGGCTAGTTGGACCTCATGAACGGACCCCAACGACGCGGCCGGTTGAAACCGACGGCTAGCTGGACCTCATGAACGGACCCCAACGACGCCGCCGGTTGAAACCGACGGCTAGCTGGACCTCATGAACGGACCCCAACGACGCCGCCGGTTGAAACCGACGGCTAGCTGGACCTCATGCGCGGAGATCAAAGCCCTGCGGGCTCCCGTTGTGCGTTCGACGGGTGTTGGCGGCGAATGCGGGGGTGGGGACGATTGTGGAGCCCGCGGAGCGGGCTTTGAGATGTGTCCAACCGGGTGGACGTAGCCGTCGGTTTCAACCGGCGGCGTCACCAACGGGCGGCGTCACCAACGGGCGGCGTCACCAACCGGCGG
>Ga0209575_10000491_pt1 | contig 24661 bp, 23 predicted proteins | sample Medcelwee11metaG_FD_187172 | JGI IMG/M metagenome (GOLD analysis project Ga0209575, IMG submission 187172) | Freshwater pond sediment microbial communities from the University of Edinburgh, under environmental carbon perturbations - Medium... | ecosystem: Environmental > Aquatic > Freshwater >...
GAAACCAGCGACATCAGTTCGACCACCGTGGAAAACAGCAGTTCGCGTGGATACTGGCGTTGCCGGTGAGTCTCGAACACTTCGTCGACCCAGGCGGCCGGCATCGCCCGCTCCAGCGCCAGCCGTGCCATGACGCTGGCCGGTGCCTGCTTCTCGAAACGCGCCAGAATCGCATCCCACATCGTCTTGCCCTCCCGCTTGATTAATCATCGGGAGAGTTTACGCAAAGACCTTGAAAGGGCTGGGCCTGACGGCCGCTCGGCGAGCGGGCCGCCGGCAGCCGGCGCCTGCTCCGTCGCGGCCACCAGCTCGGCGGCCTCGCCGCGCTTGAGCACGGCGTACAGCCCCCCGGTCAGCAGGCTGCCGGCGACGATCGCCAGCAGGTAGGCCAGCGCATGGTTGATCGCGTTGGGAATCAGCAGCACGAACAGCCCGCCGTGGGGCGCCATCAGCTTGCAGCCGAAGTACATCGACAGCGCGCCAGTCAGGGCGCCGCCGGCGATACTCGCCGGGATCACCCGCAGCGGGTCCTTGGCGGCGAAGGGAATCGCCCCCTCGGAGATGAAGCACAACCCCAGCACCCCGGCGGCCTTGCCGGCCTCGCGCTCGCTCTGGGCGAACTTGTAGCGGGCCAGCAGGGTGGCGATGGCCATGCCCAGCGGCGGCACCATGCCCGCGGCCATGGTCGCCGCCATCGGCGCGTAGGTCTGCGAGGCCAGCAGTCCCACCGAGAAGGCGTAGGCCGCCTTGTTGACCGGCCCGCCCAGATCGACGCACATCATCCCGCCGAGCAGCAGGCCGAGCAGCACGGCGTTGGTGCTGCCCATGCCGTTGAGGAAGGCGGTCAGCCCGGCGAGCATGCCGGCCACCGGCGCACCGACCACGTAGATCATCGCCAGGCCGGTGAACAGGCTGGAGAGCAGCGGGATGAGCAGGATCGGCTTGAGCGATTCGAGGCTCGCCGGCAGGCGCAGCCAGCGGCCGAGGGCGCTGGCGCAGTAGCCGGCGAGAAAGCCGGCGACGATCCCGCCGATGAAACCCGCACCCAGGTTGCCGGCCAGCAGGCCGCCGATCATCCCCGGCGCCAGGCCGGGGCGGTCGGCGATGGAATAGGCGATGTAGCCGGCCAGCACCGGCACCATCAGCTTGAAGGCGGTGTCGCCGCCGACCTGCATCAGCGCCGCGGCCAGGCTGCCCTGCTCCTTGAACGCCTCGATGCCGAAGACGAACGACAGGGCGATCAGCAGGCCGCCGGCCACCACCATCGGCAGCATGTAGGACACCCCGGTCAGCAGGTGCTTGTAGGGACCGCTCCGGGTCGCGGACTTGCCCGGCGCGGCGGCCGCGGCGGGGCGTGCGCCAGCCTGCGCCACCGCCTCCTCCAGGGCGCGGCGCAGGGTCTGCTGCGGCTGCTTGAGCGCCACGCCGGTGCCGCAGCGGTAGATCTTCTTGCCGGCGAAACGGCTGGTGTCGACCTCGATGTCGGCGGCCAGCAGCACCACGTCGGCGGCGGCGATGGCCGCCTCGTCGAGCAGGTTGCGCGCGCCCACCGAGCCGCGGGTTTCCACCTGCAGCGCATAGCCGAGCTGCCTGGCAGCCTGCTGCAGGGCCTCGGCAGCCATGAAAGTGTGGGCCACCCCGGTCGGACAGGCCGTCACCGCCACCAGCCGTGGCTGGGCCGAGGCCACGGCGGCCGGCGCAGCCGCCTGCGGCTGGAGTACCTCGGCGCGCTCGGCAGCCTCGCCGAGGAAGCCTTGCGGGTCTTGCAGCGCCTCGGCCGGGGTCGACTGCACCAGGCGCTTGCCGACGAAGCGCTCGAGCGCCAGTTCGCCGGTCTTGACCACGACCACCAGCTCGGCGGCGGCGATGTCCGCATCGGACAGCGGCGAGCCGATCGCCTTGGGATCATGCACCTCGACGCGGGTGGTCCAGCCCAGGCGCTGGGCGGCCGCCTCCAGCAGGCGCGCGCAGAGCACGCTGGTGACCATGCCGTTCGGGCAAGCAGTGACGATCAGCAGATTCATGAAAAAGAGACCTCTTTTCTTGTTATGTCGTATCAAGCCAACGACGTGACCGTCACACCCGCTTCCAGGCGCGCCAGCTGTTCCCGATCATGGATACCGAAGCCCAGCTGGGTGACCGCCTGGGCGGCGATGGCGGTAGCCAGGCGCAGGCTGCGCTCGGCCGGCCAGCCTTCGAGCAGGCCGTGCAGGGTCGCGGCGAGCAGCGAATCGCCGGCGCCCACCGTGCTGAGCACCTCGACCCGCGGCGGCCGCGCCTCCAGCGCGATGCCCGGACCGAACCAGCTGACCCCGGCGGCGCCGCGCGACAGCAGCACATGCTCGACGCCCTGCTCGCGCAGGCGCAGCGCCGCGCCCGGCAGCTCGCTCGCGGCGACGCCGAGGGCCTCGGCCAGCTCCTCCTCGTTGGGCTTGACCAGCCAGGGCGCCGCCGCCAGGCCGGCGCGCAGGGCCGCGCCGCTGCTGTCCAGCACCAGCGGCACGCCAAAGGCCTTGAGCCGGCGCAGCAGCAGGGCGAGCCAGGTCGGGTCGACGCCCTGCGGCAGGCTGCCGGCGACCACCACGGCGTCGTGCCCGGCGACGATCGGCTCCAGACGCTCGAGCAGCGCGTCGCGGTGTTCAGCCTCGACCAGCGGCCCCGGCCCATTGATGTCGGTGATCCGCCCGCTGCGCTCGGTCAACTTGACGTTGCTGCGGGTTTCCCCGGGCACCCGGACGAAGACGTCGAGGAAGCCGCGGCGGTGGAACAGCGCCTCGAAGGGCGCAGCATTGGCCGCGCCGAGAAAGCCGCCGACGGTCACCCGGTGGCCCAGGTCGGCGAGCACCTGGGCGACGTTCAGCCCCTTGCCGGCGGCATGGCTGATCAGCGCCTGGCCGCGGTTGACCGCGCCCGGCTGCAGGGTGTCGAGGCGCAGGGTCAGGTCCAGCGCCGGATTCAGGGTCAGGGTCAGGATGCGCGCCATCAGTGCGTCTCCCCGACCAGGTCGCGCACCGCACCGGCGCTCTCCAGCGCCAGCGCCCGCTGCGCCAGGGCGCGGCTGTGGGCGAAGTCCAGCTCGCGCACCCGCGCCTTGACCAGGGCGATGGAGCGGGCCGAGACGCTCAGCTCGTCCACCCCCAGGCCGACCAATAGCGGCACGGCGAGCATGTCGCCGGCCAGCTCGCCGCACACCCCGACCCACTTGCCCTCGGCATGGGCCGCCTCGACGGTCATGCCGATCAGTCGCAACACCGAAGGATGCAGGCCGTCGGCCTGGGCCGAGAGGGTCGGGTGGCCACGGTCGATGGCCAGGGTGTACTGGGTCAGGTCGTTGGTGCCGATGCTGAAGAAGTCCACCTCGCGGGCCAGCACCGGAGCCAGCAGCGCCGCCGAAGGCACCTCGACCATGATGCCGAGCTGCAGGTCGGCGACCGGGAGTTCCTCGCGCAGACTCAGGGTCAGGTCGCGGGCGATGCGCCACTCCTCGACGCCGCCGACCATCGGGAACATGATCCGCAGCGGCCGGCCGTCGGCCGAGGCCAGCAGGGCGCGCAGCTGGGTCTCCAGGATGTCCGGGCGCTGCAGGCTGAGGCGGATGCCGCGCACGCCGAGGAAGGGGTTCTCCTCGGCCGGCATCGGCCAGTAGGGCAAGGGCTTGTCGCCGCCGACGTCCAGGGTGCGCACCACCAGCGGCCGCCCGCCGAGCCCGTCGAGGACGCGGCGATACTCGGCCTCCTGAGCGGCCTGGTCGGGCGCCTGGGCGTGATTCATGAACACCAGCTCGGTGCGCAGCAGGCCGACACCCTCGGCGCCCAACTCGACCGCCTCGGCGCTTTCGGCGCTGGCGCCGATGTTCGCCGCCACCTCCACCGCGTGGCCGTCGCGGGTCACCGCCGGCAGCAGGCGCTCGACATGGGCGCGCTCGCGGCGCAGCCGGTTGGCCTCGCGCTCGCGCCGCGCCTGCTCGAGGAGTTGCGCGTCCGGCGCGACGCGCAGCACGCCGCGGTCGCCGTCGAGCAGCAGCAGGGTGCGCTGGGCCAGCGCCAGCACCCCCTCGCCGGCGCCGACGATGGCGGGAATCCCCAGGGCGCGGGCGATGATCGCGCTGTGCGCGGTGGCGCCGCCGCGGGCGGTGAGGATGCCGGCCACGCGCTTGCGGTTGAGGCTGGCCACGTCGGAAGGCGCCACCTCGTCCATCACCAGGACGTAGGGCTCCTCCGGCTCGCTCGGCGCCTCGACGCCGCACAGGTGCGCCAGCACCCGCCGGCCGATGTCGCGCAGGTCGGCGGCGCGCTCGGCGAGCAGCGCATCGTGGAGGGCTTCCTGCTGCTGCGCCGCCGCCTCGGTCTCGACGCTCCAGGCCGCCTCGGCGCTGAGCCCGTCGGCCAGGCGCGCGGTGACGTCCTCGCGCAGCGCCGGGTCGCGCAGCATCGCCTGGTGGGTGATGAAGATCTCGCGGATGTTGGTTTCCTCGCTGCCGTCGATCAGCCGCTGGATGTCCGCGGTGACCTGCGCCAGCGCGCTGTCCAGGCGCTGCAGCTCGATCAGCATGCCCTGGCCACGCTGCGGATAGTCGAGTTCCAGCGGCGTGCGCACCAGCGCCGGGCCGATGGCGATGCCCGGCGCGGCGGCGACCGCCTGCAGGCGCGCCCCTGCCGCCGGCGCCTGCGGCCGGACGACGGGATTGGCAGCGGCGCTGGCCGCCGCCTCGGGGGACGGCGCCTCGCCGTGCATCGCCAGCGGCTCGATGCTCTCGCCGAGGCCGGCCAGTACCGCGGCCTCGATGGCCGCCAGGGCATCGGCGGCGATCGCCGGCTCGGCGCTGAACTCCAGCTCCTGGCCGCGCCGCGCACCGAGGGCCAGCAGCTTGCTCAGGCTCTTGGCCGACACCCCGCGGCCGGTTTCGCCGGCCAGGCGGATGCGGATCTCGCCCTCGAAGGCCAGGGCGACCTCGGTCAGCGCCTTGGCCGGGCGCGCGTGCAGGCCGTGGGCGTTGGCCAGGACGACGCGCCGGCTCGGCCAGTCGTCCGGCAGCTCGGCGCCCAGGGCCTCCAGCACGGCGCGGCTGCAGGTGGCCTGGCTGAAGGTCGCGCCGCGCCCCTCGATCAGCAGGTCGCAGAGCCGTTCGAGCAGTTGGCGGTGCGCCTCGCCCAGACTGGCCAGGCAGAACAGCCCGGCCAGCGGCTGGCCGTGCAGGGTGAGCGGCTGGCCGGGGGTGACGAAGGCCAACCCGGGCTGCTCCACGCTCTGCTCGCTGTGCAGCCACCAGAGCCCCTCGCCCAGCGGCAGCGGCTGGCTCTGCACCAGGCTGGCGGCGAAGCCGGAGACCGTGCAGCCGGCCCGCTTCAAGAGACGCGCGCCCTGCCAGACCAGCTCGTCGAAGTCCTCGGCGGCCACGCCCAAGCCGATCAGCTGGCTGTCCAGGGCGAGTTCGCGCGGCGCGCCCTGCAGCAGCGCGACGATCTGTTCGGCCTCGCCAGCCTCGCGCAGCGCCTGGCTGAGATCGCCCTCGCCGAGCGCGCGGGTCAGCAGCTGCAGCAGGTGCAGGTGCTCGTCGGAGCGGGCGGCGATGGCGATGGCCAGGAAGACCCGCTGGCCGTTGCCCCAGTCCACGCCCTCGGGGAACTGGATCAGGCGCACGCCGGTGCGCAGCACCTGGTCGCGGGTTTCCGGGGTGCCGTGGGGAATCGCGATGCCCTGGCCGAGGTAGGTCGAGCCTTGGGCCTCGCGAGACTGCATGCCGGCGAGGTAGCCGGACTCCACCAGGCCGTCGTCGACCAGGCCCTCGGCGAGCAGCGCCAGCGCCGCCTGCTTGTCCGGCGCGTTGCGGCCCATGCGGATCTGCGCGGCATTCAACTCGAGCATGGAAATCTCCTAATTGTTCTGGTTCTGGCAAGAGCCACCGTCGAGCGCGGACGGCCCCGGCCATCCTTAATAAGTAAGGATAGTCGGCGGGTCGCATGCTGAATCGTTTCATCACAAGGACTGGCACGTTACCCGATAATGGGTGATCCTTGAAGCCCTGCCGTCATGGCATTTTCCAGGACCCAACCTTGAAACTCAGCGACATCGCCCGCCTGGCCCAGGTGTCCGTCACCACCGCCAGCTATGTGATCAACGGCCAGGCCGCCCAGCGGCGCATCAGCCCGGCTACCGTGGAACGCGTGCTGGCGGTGGTCGAGCGCCACGGCTATCTCCTCGACCAGCAGGCCGCCGGCCTGCGCCGCGGGCAGAGCCGCTGCCTGGGCTTCATCCTCCCCGACCTGGAGAACCCCAGCTACGCGCGTCTGGCCAAGCTGCTCGAACAGGGCGCCCGCGCCGCCGGCTACCAGTTGCTGATCGCCAGCTCCGACGACGACCCGGCCAGCGAGCGCCAGTTGCTCGAACTGTTCCGCTCGCGGCGCTGCGACGCGCTGATCGTCGCCAGCTGCCTGCCGCAGGACGATCCGCTCTACCGCAACCTGGTCGAGGGCGGACTGCCGGTGATCGCCGTCGACCGCGCCCTCGACCCCGCGCACATCCGCTCGGTGGTCAGCGACGACCGGCAGGCCGGCGCCCAGCTCACCGCCAGCCTGCTCGCCCCGCCGCCGCGGCATATCGCCCTGCTCGACGCACGCTCCGAGCTGCCGATCAGCCAAGCTCGTGCGCAGGGCTTCCGCGAGGCCCTGGAGGGCTTCGGCGGGACGGTCAGCGTCCACCACGCCGAGCAGTTCAGCCGGGCCTGCGGCTACCAGCAGATGAGCGCCCTGCTGCACGGTGCGGACCGGCCGGACGCCCTGGTGACCACCTCCTACGTGCTGCTGGAGGGCGTCTTCGAGGCCCTGCGCGACTACCCGGCAGCGGAGTTCGCCGGGCTGCGCCTGGCCACCTTCGGCGACGCCCAGTTGCTGGACTTCGTGCCGCTGCGGGTCAATGCGATCTCCCAGCAGTTCGATCGGATTGCCGAACGGGTGCTCGACTGGACCCTGCGCGCCATCGAGGGGAACGACTACCTGCCCGGCGTCGAGGCCATCCCGCGGACCCTGAAGATCCGCTGCGAGCAACCGTAGGAGTCCGTTGCCCGTGCGGCTGATCGACACCCACAACCACCTCGACTTCCCCGACTTCGACGCCGACCGCGCCGCCGTGCTGGCCCGCTGCCGGGCGCTGGGCGTCGGTCGCCAGGTGCTGGCCGGGGTGTACCGCGCGAACTGGCAGCGGGTGTGGGACCTGGCCGGCGCCGAGCCCGGCCTGTACGCTGCCCTCGGCCTGCATCCGCTGTATCTGGAGCGCCACGCCGCCGGCGATATCGGGGAGCTGGGCACCTGGCTGCGACGCCTGCGCGGCGAGGCGCGGCTCTGCGCGATCGGCGAGTTCGGCCTCGACTACTACCTGACGGAGCTGGACCGCGACCGCCAGCAGGCGCTGTTCGAGGCCCAACTGCGGCTGGCCGCGGAGCTGGAACTGCCGGTGCTGCTGCACGTGCGCCGCGCCCATGCCGCGACCATCGCCACCCTCAAGCGCTTTCGCCTGCCCCGCGCCGGCATCGTCCATGCCTTCGCCGGCAGCCGGGAGGAAGCGCGGGAATACCTGAGGCTGGGCTTTCGCCTCGGCCTCGGCGGGGCGCCGACCTGGCCCCAGGCCAACCGCCTGCGCCGGGTCGTCGCCGAATTACCTCTGGAGTCCGTGGTGCTGGAAACCGACGCCCCGGACATGGCGCCTGCGATGCACCCCGGCGTGCGCAACAGCCCGGAATACCTGCCGGAAATCTGCACGGCGATTGCCGCGCTTATCGGCATCGCGCCGGAGACCCTGGCCGAAGCCAGCACGCGCAACGCCTGCGAGCTGTTCGGCTGGGCCGGCTGAGGCCGGCCTCAGAGGAACAGGATCGCCAGCGCCAATACCACATACCAGAGCATCCCGGCGCGCACCAGGAGCTGCCACAGCTCGTCCAGAGTCGCCACCCCCGCCTCGCCGGCCAGCACCGCTGCCTCCAAGCCCTCGTCGGCGGCACGCCCGGCCTCGATCACCAGTTTCGCCGCCGGCACCTCGCGGTTCGGCAGGTAGCGCAGCAGCACGCGGAACACCGCCATGAAATTGCCGACCAGGGCGAAGCTCAGGGCCAGGGCGCGCGCCGGCAGCCAGTCGCAGAGGTGGCGCAGCCGCACCGAGCGTTCGCGCAGGAGCGGCTGGGTCGTGTGCTCGCAGATGAGCGCCAGCAGGCGATAGGCCAGTGCCGCCACGGGGCCGAGCAGGGCGTACCAGAAGATCACCGCGAAGAAGCTCTGGTAGGCCTGCCACAGCAGGTAGCCCTGCACCCGTCGCAGCAGCGACCGGCTTTCCTCGGCCTCCACCGCCAGGTCGCACTCGGCCGCCAGGCAGGCAGCCTCGTCGTCGCCGCGCCGCCAGGCCTCGCGGAACGGCTGCAGCTCGCTCAGCACATCGCCGCGCCCCAGGCTGTAGATCAGCACGAAGATATGCAGCGGCAACGCCAGCCAGCCGTAGAACGGCAGCGACAGCAGCGCCAGCAGCACGCCCACAGCCAGCACCGGCAGCAGCACCAGACGGAACAGCGCCCGCCGCGGATCGTCGGCCAGGTCCGGGTCCGTCTCGACCCGGTCCAGCAGCCGCAGCCAGAAGATGTCCTGCTGGAGGCGCAAGCGCCAGCGGGAGAACCGTTCCACCAGCAGCGCCAGCAGAAGCACCAGAAACGTCATTGCATATCTCCAGAATCGGATAGCGCCGTGCGATAGCGCGTCCAGTCGAAGGCCGGCCCCGGATCGGTCTTGCGTTGAGGGGCGATATCGGCATGGCCGCAGATGTGCCGGACGTCGAGCGCCGGATAGGCCTGCTGCAGCAGCCGGGTGAGGGTCGTCAGACTGGCGTACTGGGCGTCGCTGTAGGGCAGCTCGTCGGTGCCCTCCAGCTCGATGCCCAGGGAAAAGTCGTTGCAGTTCTCGCGCCCCTCGAAACGCGACTGCCCGGCATGCCAGGCGCGCTCCAGGCAGGAAACGAACTGGGTGACCGCGCCGTCGCGCTCGATGAAGAAGTGCGCCGACACCCGCAGCGCGGCGATGGCGGCGAAATAGGGATGCTCGTCCGCCGGCAGGCCGTTGCGAAAGAACTGCTGCACCTTGCCGGTACCGAACTGCCCCGGCGGCAGGCTGATGCCGTGGATCACCAGTAGAGAAATCTCGCCCTGCGGACGGGCATTGAAATTCGGCGACGGGCAATGGCGAATACCGTGGCACCAGCCGGTGGAGGGGTCGAACTGCATGCGGCTCTCCTGAAAACAGCCGACACTCTAGAGCAGCCGGGCCTTCGGGCCAAGCGACGGCCCGTCGCGGCACCCACCCTCCCCACCCTCCACGCCCCCGACACAGGCTCCCCGGGCCGTCACATCCCCCCTATAATCGGGCGCATACCCCCTGCCGGAGCCCCCCATGCCAGACCTCATCCTTGCCGACTTGAGCGGCGAAATCGCGGCGAACGTCCGCCGCGCCCTGGCCGAGGACATCGGCAGCGGCGATCTCACCGCACAACTGATCCCCGAGGAGCGCCAGGCCCGCGCCCGGGTCATCACCCGCGAACCCGCGGTGATCGCCGGCCGCGCCTGGGTCGACGAGGTGTTCCGCCAGATCGACCCGCGCGTCGCCGTGCACTGGGAGGTCGCCGACGGCGAGCGGGTCGACGCCGACAAGCTGCTATTCAGCCTGGAAGGCCCGGCCCGCGCCCTGCTCAGCGGCGAACGCAGCGCCCTGAACTTCCTCCAGACCCTCTCTGCCGTGGCCACCCGCTGCCGCCGCTACGCCGACCTGGTCGAGGGCACCCCGGTGCGCCTGCTGGACACCCGCAAGACCCTCCCCGGCCTGCGCCTGGCGCAGAAATACGCAGTCACCTGCGGCGGCTGCCACAACCATCGCATCGGCCTGTTCGACGCCTTCCTGATCAAGGAAAACCACATCGCTGCCTGCGGCGGCATCGCCGCGGCGGTCGCCGCGGCCCGGCACATCGCCCCCGGCAAGCCGGTGGAAGTCGAAGTCGAAGACCTGGAGGAACTCGACCAGGCCCTGGCCGCCGGCGCCGACATCGTCATGCTCGACGAACTCAGCCTCGAGGACATGCACACCGCAGTGCGCCGCACCGCCGGCCGCGCCAAACTGGAAGCCTCCGGCGGCATCAACGACGGCAACCTGCGCCAGATCGCCGAGACGGGGGTGGACTACATCTCCCTCGGCACCCTGACCAAGGACATCAAGGCGGTCGATCTGTCGATGCGCTTGCAGTTGTGAGGGGGAGCGCCTTCCGTACTCCCGTAGGAGCCAGCTTGCTGGCGATCAACTGCGCCTGCCAGCGCTCCGTAGGGGGAAACCCGCCATATTGCGGATCGGGCCTTGTCACGTCCGGCGGGCTTCACCCTATATGGACTCCCCCAACGGCATAAACCTAAACCGGTATCCAGAATTACTTGAGCACTACAATAGGCCAACTCTAATTTGGCGGACAGGTGTTTAGAGATGCCCTTTTCAGGACTTCCAAAACGCCTATTTGTTGAGGAGCGAATATGCTAGCGAGAATGCCCATTTTCCAGCATGAGTACGTAAGACCGATGAACATGGTCAGTTCTCCGGATATTCGGGCCATTGCCATGCCCACTGCGCCATAATGGATGCCTAATGGAATAGCGCAGAGCAAATTTATGACTGCACCGAAAATAGCAACCTTGACTAGAGTATTTTCCTTGTGAAGGGGAATTAGTACATAACTGCTCAACACAAGAGTAACAGCGCTCAACGGAAACACGAATGCCAGATATTGCAGGATCAATATGCTTCTCTCGAAGCCTGCCCCGAAGATCAGCGGCACAATCCAATGACCGAGTAGAAGGCTGCACACCAAACCGCAAATCCCTATACCGACCAGAAAAAACATTGCTTTTCTGACCAAGTCATAAGCCGCACTGGCATCCTGAAGAAGCATGGCAGTAATGCGCGGGACGAAAATCTGGCCGGCAGGCCCCATCATACTCAACCCAACCGCAACCAGGCGTTCTGCTGCACCAAAAGCTCCAACCTCTGCATGACTGGAAAGAATGCTCAATAAATAGGTCGAAGAGGCAATCAGCAGTGTGGAGCTTCCGCTATAGAGAAAAATCATACTGGAGGAGCGAATCAGTGCAAAACCTGCTTTCAAGTTGAGCGGTGGCCGTGAAATCTCGCTTCGTATCCAGCAGTGAGCAACAACAAGCGTTATAAGTCCCGAGAACAGTAGGGATGCAAGAACCAAGTCCGCATCATCTTGATTGCGCACCAGCGTCAAGATCAGTAGAAGACTGACTACAAACCCCAGAGTTTCCAGTTTTACCGAACTGCGAGGGCGGCCACTCCCGCTAAAATACCAGCCCAGATTGAAGGCCGAAACTATGCCAAGCGCCAAGGCAAGAGCGGCAGTCAGAGGATCTGCCGACAAAACCGGGGATATGGTTATGGCAATTGCACCACCCGCCACAGCAAGAACACTCAGAATGGTACGAGCCATAAAGTGCTCACCAAACAATTCTGCATACCGTGCAGGGGCGGCAGTGGCGATGGACCTTGTGCCTGTCGTTGAGAATCCCCAGTTGACGAGGAGCCATACCATGTTCATCAGGGACATAGCGGTGAGTATCAATCCGTACCCCTCAAGACCAAGCACTCGCCCATAAAAAGGGATAAGTAGAAGCCAATAGAGATAGCGAAACGCATATGCAAGATAGACAAAGATAAAATCGGCGCACGACTGCCGGCTATCTGTGGAATCTAAGGTAGTCATCGTTTTAATCTGTAACGTAGATTGATGGACTAGTTGATGGCTGTCGCGCTTGTCATCCCTGTTCTTCGTCAAGCTCGGCGCATAGATCATGCGCGACATCGACGATAGGCCCTTGGCACAACGACAGCATATGATCGCCTAGGTAGCCTCCAGTATGCCTCCGGCCAGCTCATGCCTCTCCAGCAGACGACGGAAGTTGAGGATCGTAGCTTCATCCGGGATGCGCTCCAGGCTCAAGTAGGCAAACTACCGCAGTTGGGCGGTTTCGTAGAGCTTAGGATCGCTTCTGCATCAGGTGCACGCTCAGCATAGCGGAGCGGATAGGCCAGCCGACTGCCTTCGTCCTTCGGGTGGCGAAGCTCGATCAGGGCGATCACTCCCGACCACGGCACCACCTGCTCCACTTCGAGCAGTAAGCGCTCGCAGCGAGTTTGCTTGCGCTTACCAGCATATTCATCAGTATTGGCAAAGATCAGCCGCTTCATCGGAAAACTCGGGCAAGGGAAGAATAGTATTTCATCAGAGTCGGAAGGCCTTTTTCAGGACTTCCCTAACGAACAAGATAGCGCTTAATCAACTCTGCCGACTCAGTATCCTCAACCCCCTTCTGGCTCAAGAGATAGTTTCGGACAGCCTCAACATCCCCCGGATAAAAGCGAGCCATTGCCTTCGAAATTCTTATCAACTCGGGAGAGTCCTGCCTCAGAGCCAAGACATGCAAACGCCTGAAGACCACCAAATTTAAAGGACGCCACTCCATCATCTCCTTTGTCAATTTGTCCTGATAATCCAGCGTCTCCAAAGATGGGAGAATATTCTTCATCTGCAACAGGCGCATTCCCCCTCCCCACATGGAGTCCTCACCGGCAACCTGCAAGTCCAATGCCTCTGAGCCACTCCTAACCGCCCCACCGTAGATAAAGGACTTTTTATATATATCCAAGGTCACCCAGGAAATGAACAACCACAAAAGCAATACAGAAACAAAAACAGAGCAAGCAACTAACCTACTCAAGATTACCTGCAGGTAATCCTTGAAAAAAGGAACCAAAAAAAAGACTAACAGAATGGCAAAATGCAGATTCCACAAAGCATACTCAAGCATAGCATTTACAAAAAAAGCGCCACAGACGGAGACAACTAGCCACCAGCCCGGCGTTTTCTCCGCCTGCCAAACCGCTGCAATCACATAAAGAAATAGAAAAACAGAAAAGAGCAGAGCCACAAGACCAAACTCGGCACCTATTTGCATAAAGAAATTATGGCTATGCGTTGGAAAGGTGCCCTCGGTAACCGCCCAAGGATATTCGATACCCATCCAGAAACTCCGCACCCCATAATTATCAAGACCGACGCCAAGCCACGGATTATCCAGCAACATAAGCCAGGCTTTATGCCACTCGGAGGGCCTGAAGCCAACGGCCTGGTAGTCTCGCCCGGCCTCGCCAATGGCCGGTCTGGTTATATAGCCTAGGTCATGCAGAATCGGCTGAAGCTGCGAGTCGATCTGCCAATACAGCGGTATACAGGCCAGAACAATGAGAAAAGCACTGCACAAACCGACCAAAGCCCTACGCTGCTGCATCACGAAGCCAAACCACAGCGCCGCCGAAAAGCTGATCAAAAGATAAAGCAATCCGGCTCTAGAGCCCGTTCCCACCAGAGAGAACCCCAGCAGCAGCGAGATCGCCCAGAGAAACCCAACCGATATGCGCTCGCAAACATAGAGATAGCAAAGAGACGCATAGCTACAGAAAAGATATAAGCCCAACAGGTTTGGCTGAGCCAGCAGCCCGGTCATTCGTGCACCGGCGGGGGGGGGCATCCAGCGCCCCAGCGAATCATTCAGCAGACCATAGTGTAAAGCGATAGCCGCCAGAGCCTGAACAACCCCGCCCACCACAAGCGCCACTGCGGCAAGAAAATAATATTCCTGCGTAAACCTCCCCATCTCAAAAGACAGCAGGCTCGCCAGAAAGAATACCGAGCCATACAGCACCAAAACCCTCACACCGGCCGCAGGTGCCGCGCCCAAGACTGAGACGGACACCAACACGATGAAAAACAACAGAAAAAAAAGACTCAACCGGGAAACGGGAATCCTCTCCCGCCAAAATTTGATAAGGCAGAACAAAAAACCCAAGACAACCAGCGACGCGGAAAATACATACTCTGGAAGATAAGCAAATGGGAAAGCATGAACAAAACAGAGAAAAGGCAGCCCAAGCAACAGGAACAGAAAGGCAGACACAGCACAATTCGAACGAATCAAGCCAACCCCCAAAACAGATGACACCCCAAATTACCGACACAAAAACAGGGACCATCCCTAGGTGATACCCGTAGAAAGTACCGCCAGTGTAAAACTCGACAGTAAAACCAAGAGAACGAAGCTCTCAGCTCCCTCTATAAGGTAAGGCACAATGCCCCGCACAAGAAGCAAGGCATTGCGTGAGTCAGGCTAAGTGATCGGGATCTACCCCGATTTGGCTTATACTAAAATCCACTTGATCAACGGCAGTTGCTCGGGAGATACTTATCATCTACGGTACCAGCATTACAAGTCCAGGTAATTCCACCAGAAGTCACTGTCGGAGTCAGCACTACAGTCTTAGCGTCGTCAACTTTCGAGTTGTAAACAACAGTAATAATACCATTAGTACCAACTGTAACCGATGTTACGGCATTACCTTTAATGTCCGTGGCCGCAGCGAGCCCGGCCGCAGCGTTACTCGCAGGCATCGCGCCTTGAGAAGAATAGTATTCTGCCACTGCGGCCTTGGCACTACCTGCCAGAGTCAGCCCCTCCGATACATGGGAACGCTTGGTATAATCTTGATAAGCTGGCAGAGCGATAGCTGCCAAGATACCGATGATCGCCACCACGATCATCAGTTCGATCAGGGTAAAACCTTTCTGCATTTGAGCTTTCATCAAATCTCTCCTAAAAGTGTTCAGGCTTTTTTGTGGGCCTGCTAGAACAATTGCAGGCGATGTGCCATCTTTTCTCGGTCGAATACGAAAGAAGCCCTGCTCTCAAGCCTTTTCTCCCTCAGGAAAAACCGCTACAAGCCCCGTCGTTACTGGACCTCTCCAACATAAACAATATGCACGGACAACTCCGGCACAATTCACCCAGATGTGGATCGCATCACAAAACCCTGCATGGCCGTGCGACAAAGTGTCCAAACTTCCGAGCATGTCCAATACGTCAACCATTCATTCAGCTAGAAAACGCTAACCGTAAATCCGCCAGTTCCTGACACTTTTTGTCACCTCGCATTCAGGTATTTGGCAGAGTTTGACAACTGGGTTATAAGGCAGGCCATTGTGCTTATGGCAAATCGCCTGCACTGGCCGATTGGCCGAGAAGTTTTCTCCGCTCCCCCGTCTTTAAAAATCCCCGCCCCTCGCCCCCCAAGGGGCAAGGGGGAACTGGTGGAGCACCTTGACATCACAGCGATCATCGGTCCGTCATATTCCCATTGCACAGAGAGCCGCCCACTCGATGAACAACGACGTTTCCCTCCTCGGTCTGGCGCGGCAGATGGTGCTGGCCGGGCTGATCGACGAAAAGACCGCCCAGCAGGCACAGGTGCAGGCGCAGCACAACCAGACTTCGCCGATCACCTGGCTGGTGCAGAACAAGCTGGCGAAGAGCCGGCCGCTGGCCGAGCTGGCCGCCGAGCAGTTCGGCATCGCCCTGTTCGACCTCAAAACGCTGGACAAGGAGAGCCAGCCCCGGGATCTGGTCAGCGAGAAGCTGATCCGCCAGCACCGCGCCCTGCCCCTCTGGCGGCGCGGCAACCGGCTGTTCGTGGCGATCTCCGATCCGACCAACCATGAGGCGATCCGCGAGATCCGCTTCGGCACCGGCTTGAACACCGAGGCCATCCTGGTCGAGGACGACAAGCTGGGCGAGGCCATCGAGAAATACTTCGAGGGCGCCGGCAGCGGCCTGGACGACCTCGCCGATGCCGACCTGGAGGGCCTGGACACCGAGGCGGCCACCCAGAAGGACGACGACGCCGACCCCAACGGCGGGGCCGAGGATGCGCCGGTGGTGCGCTTCGTCAACAAGATGCTGCTGGATGCGATCCGCGGCGGTTCTTCCGACCTGCACTTCGAGCCCTACGAGAAAAGCTACCGGGTGCGTCTTCGCACCGACGGCATTCTCCACGAGGTGGCCAGGCCGCCGGTGCAGCTGGCGCCGAAGATCGCCGCGCGCCTGAAGGTGATGGCCGGACTGGACATCTCCGAGCGGCGCAAGCCGCAGGACGGCCGGATCAAGATGAAGCTGTCGAAGACCAAGGCCATCGACTTCCGGGTCAACACCCTGCCGACCCTGTGGGGCGAGAAGACCGTGATGCGGATTCTCGACCCCTCCAGCGCGCAGATGGGGATCGACGCGCTGGGCTACGAGCCGGAGCAGAAGGCGCTCTATCTGGCGGCGCTGAGCCAGCCGCAGGGGATGATCCTGGTGACCGGCCCGACCGGCTCGGGCAAGACGGTGTCGCTGTACACCGGCCTGAACATCCTCAACACCCCGGAGGTGAACATCTCCACCGCGGAAGACCCGGTGGAGATCAACCTGGAGGGCATCAACCAGGTCAACGTCAACCCGCGCCAGGGCATGGACTTCTCCCAGGCGCTGCGCGCCTTCCTGCGCCAGGACCCGGACATCATCATGGTCGGCGAGATCCGCGACCTGGAAACCGCCGAGATCGCCATCAAGGCCGCACAGACCGGCCACATGGTGATGTCCACCCTGCACACCAACAGCGCCGCGGAAACCCTGACCCGCCTGCGCAACATGGGGGTGCCCTCGTTCAACATCGCCACCTCGGTGAACCTGATCATCGCCCAGCGGCTGGCGCGCAAGCTGTGCGCCTGCAAGAAGGCGATGGACATCCCCCGCGAGGCGCTGCTCGAGGAGGGCTTCCCGGAGGCGCGCATCGGTACCTTCAAGCTCTACGCCCCGGTCGGCTGCGACAACTGCAACGGCGGCTACAAGGGCCGGGTCGGCATTTATGAAGTGGTTAAAAACACCCCGCCCCTGCAGCGGATTATCATGGAGGACGGCAACTCCATCGAGATCGCCCGGCAGATGCGCGCCGACGGCTTCAACGACCTGCGCGCCTCGGCCCTGCTCAAGGCCATGCAGGGCGTCACCAGCCTGGAAGAAGTCAACCGCGTCACCAAGGACTAGGGCGGCGCATGGAATGCCCAATTTGTAGGGCGGGTGAAACCCGCCAGACACGGCAAAGGCCCACGCCAAAAATCGGCGGGTTTCACCCGCCCTACGCGAAGCGGTTCGCAAATCCAGATAATTCGATGGCAGGCCCAACATGGCGGAAAAAGCGTTAAAGACCAGTGTGTTCACCTGGGAAGGCACCGACCGGCGCGGCGCCAAGGTCAAGGGCGAACTGAGCGGGCAGAACCCGGCGCTGGTCAAGGCGCAACTGCGCAAGCAGGGCATCAACCCGCTCAAGGTGCGCAAGAAGTCCGTCTCGCTGTTCGGCGCCGGCAAGAAGATCACCCCGATGGACATCGCCCTGTTCACCCGGCAGATGGCGACCATGATGAAAGCTGGCGTGCCGCTGCTGCAGTCCTTCGAGATCATCGCCGAGGGCTTCGACAACCCGAACATGCGCACGCTGGTCGACGAAGTGAAGCAGGAAGTGGCGGCCGGCAACGGCTTCGCCAGCGCCCTGCGCAAGAAGCCGCTGTACTTCGACGACCTCTACTGCAACCTGGTGGACGCCGGCGAGCAGGCCGGCGCCCTGGAAAACCTGCTCGACCGGGTCGCCACCTACAAGGAGAAGACCGAGGCGCTGAAGGCCAAGATCAAGAAAGCGATGAACTACCCCATCGCCGTGGTGGTGGTAGCGCTCATCGTCTCGGCGATCCTGCTGATCAAGGTGGTGCCGCAGTTCCAGTCGGTATTCGCCAACTTCGGCGCCGAACTGCCGGCCTTCACCCTGATGGTCATCGGCCTGTCGGAGAGCCTGCAGGCATCTTGGTACTACATACTGTTCGGGATGTTCATCGCAGCCTTCAGCCTCAAGCAGGCGCACCGGCGCTCGGAGAAGTTCCGCAACTGGACGGACCGCACCCTGCTCAAGCTGCCGATCGTCGGCGACATCCTCTACAAGTCGGCGGTCGCCCGCTTCGCCCGCACCCTGTCGACCACCTTCGCCGCCGGCGTGCCGCTGGTCGAGGCGCTGGACTCGGTGTCCGGCGCCACCGGCAACGTGGTGTTCCGCACCGCCACCGACAAGGTCAAGGCCGACGTCACCACCGGCATGCAGCTGAACTTTTCCATGCGCACCACCGGCACCTTCCCGAGCATGGCGATCCAGATGACCGCCATCGGCGAGGAGTCCGGTGCGCTGGACGAGATGCTCGACAAGGTGGCGAGCTTCTACGAAGCCGAAGTGGACAACATGGTGGACAGCCTGACCAGCCTGATGGAGCCGATCATCATGTCGGTACTCGGCGTGCTGGTCGGCGGCCTGATCATCGCCATGTACCTGCCGATTTTCCAACTGGGCTCTGTGGTCTGAACATGTCTATCCACGATCTTCTCGCCGGTCCCGGGCCGGCCTTCGCTTTCTGTGCGGCGTTGCTGGGCCTGGTGGTCGGCAGTTTTCTCAACGTGGTGATCCATCGTCTGCCGAAGATGATGCTGCGCGACTGGCAGGCGCAGGCGCGGGAGGTGCTGGAGCTGCCCGGCGAGGAGTCGGGCGAGATATTCAACCTGCTGCTGCCCCACTCGCACTGCCCACAGTGCGGCCATGAGATCCGTCCCTGGGAGAACATCCCGCTGCTCGGCTGGCTGGCCCTGCGCGGTCGCTGCTCGGCCTGCAAGGCGCTGATCGGCGCGCGCTATCCGCTGGTGGAGCTGACCTGCGGGCTGCTCTCGGCCCATGTCGCCTGGCATTACGGCCTCGGCTGGCAGGCCGGCGCCATGCTGCTGCTCGGCTGGGGCCTGCTGGCGATGAGCCTGATCGACTACGACCATCAGCTACTGCCGGACTCGCTGGTGCTACCGCTGCTCTGGCTGGGGCTGATCCTCAACAACTTCGGGCTGTTCGTTTCCCTGGAGGACGCTCTGTGGGGCGCGGTGGCCGGCTATCTCAGCCTGTGGTCGGTGTACTGGCTGTTCAGGCTGCTCACCGGCAAGGAAGGCATGGGCTACGGCGACTTCAAGCTGCTGGCGATGCTCGGCGCCTGGGGCGGCTGGCAGATCCTGCCGCTGACCATCCTGCTCTCCTCGCTGGTCGGTGCCGTGCTGGGAATCGTCATCCTGCGCCTGCGCAAGGCCGAAAGCGGCACGCCGATCCCCTTCGGCCCCTTCCTCGCCATCGCCGGCTGGATCGCCCTGCTCTGGGGTGAATGGATCACCGGCAGCTACCTGCGCTTCGCTGGTATGTAGGGCAGGTGCAACCCGCCGTTTTCGGGTCGGACCCTTGCCGTTGGCGGGGGGTTACCCCCTACGCAAGGGCTCGATTGCTCGCGAAGCGTTGCATATCCGCCGGCAACGCGGTATCTAGCACGGCACTTCGGCATGGGGAGCGCTCATGAAACCCTGGATTCTCGGCCTGACCGGCGGCATCGGCAGCGGCAAGAGCGCCGCCGCCCGGCATTTCAGCGATCTCGGCGTTCATGTGGTGGATGCCGATCAGGCCGCACGCTGGGTGGTGGAGCCCGGTCGTCCGGCGCTGACGGAGATCGTCGGGCACTTTGGCCGGGAGGTCCTGCTGACGAACGGCAATCTGGATCGTGCCGCCCTGCGCCGGAGGGTCTTCCAGAGCGCCGAGGAGCGCCGCTGGCTGGAGCGCTTGCTGCATCCACTGATCCGCCGGGAAATTCTGGCCAGCCTGGAGCAGGCATCCTCGCCCTATGCCATTCTGGAGTCGCCGCTGCTGGTGGAAACCGATCAGCACACGATGACCCAGCGCATCTTGGTCGTCGATGTGCCCGAATCCCTGCAGCTCGAACGCGCCATGCAGCGTGACGGAGCCGACCGGAAACAGATCGAGGCGATCCTCAAGGCCCAGGCCAGCCGCGAAGAACGCCTGCGCCATGCCGACGACGTGCTGGTGAACGACCGCGACCTGCCCTGGCTGCACGGCGAGGTCGAACGCCTACACCGGTTCTACCTGACCCTGCGCGGAGGCCAGCCATGAAGCAACCCCTGACGGTAACCTGCCCCACCTGCAAGGCGCCGGTCGAGTGGGGCCCGCAAAGCCCGCACCGGCCGTTCTGCAGCGAACGCTGCAAACTCATCGACCTGGGCGCCTGGGCAGCCGAAGAGCACGCGATTCCCGGCGAAAACCTCGAGGATGAGCTGTTTTCCGGGGATCTGCCGCCACGCGACCATTGAACCACGCCAGGCGGATGCAGATCACTGCGGCTCGTCGTCTTTCCAGGGCGCCTGCAGGTAGCGGCTGCGGTTGAAGGTTTCCAGCCACTCCGGGCAATACACCACCAGCCCGCTGACCACCGCACCGTTGATGAACGCCTCGGGGAACATCACCAGCCACAGGTAGCCGAGATAATCCAGCAGCCACGGCGGCATTTCGTAGCGGCCATCCATCCACAGCACGCCGAATCCGGCCAGCAGGCAGACCAAGGCACTCAACGCAGCCGGAAAGAAGCCCGAGCAGAAGATGTAGACGAACAGGTTGCGCGGCTGCGCGCGCTCGACCAGCAGGGCGCAGCCTTCGGTGATCGAGACCGGAATCGCCACCAGCAGCAGGCCGTTGACACCCAGCACCGCCAGGTCCTGACGTCCCAGAAGCAGCAGCCCGACCTGCGCGGCCAGTCCGGCGAGCATCGCCAGCGGCCAGTCGAGCAGCAGAGTCACCGCGGTCATGCCGATGAAATGGAAGGACAGCCCGGAAACAAAGTCGCGCCGTACTAGCCAGAGCAGGAACAGCGCTAGGATCGTGCCGAACAGCAGATGCTGGCGCCGGCTGTCGCTGAACAGCTCCAGCCAGGGCGCACGCCAGATGGCATGGAGCATAAACCCCAGATAGAACAGTCCGCCGATCAGCTGGGTACTGGACGCCAGCAGACCGGCAGCGATCACGGCCTCACCTGCTCGAGGGCTGCGGACAGCACGCCGGCATCGCCGAACTCGCGCTGGGCCAGCAACCGCCCCTGCTCCAGGTCGAGCCACAGCACCTTGGCCGGATCGCCCGGGTAACGGGCAGCGACGCGGGCGTCGCGGTCGAGCAGCACGCGATAGGGATAGTCGCGCATCGCCGGCACCGCGAACAGGCGGGCGATCAGCGAGGGCATGCGACTGATGTCGGCGACGAACACCGCCTGGCGCGCCTCCAGGTAGCCCTGCGGCCGCGCCTTGAGCGCCGCCTCGACCAGCCGGGCACCATCCATGCTGCGCGCGACCAGCAGGATGCGGGTTTCCTCGTTCAGACTGTAGGCCTGCTCATGCTGGTCCAGCAGGGTCCAGGGGGCGAGCCGCTCGCCCACCTCGAGCGCCTGCGCCCAGAGCGACGCCAGGCAAAGCACGATACCGGCGAATAATCTCACTCGCTGCTCCTCCGTGTGGAATAGACCTGAATATCGCCGCGCCCCTCCCAGTCCGCCTGCGCCTCCCAGAAGGCCAGCGCCTGCGGCGCATCCCGGAGTACGAAGACATGGGACTTGTCGATTCCCAGCCCCGCCAGCCTGGCCAGCGCCTCGTCCAGCAGCGCCCGGGCGAAGCCGCGACCGCGGCAGAACTCGTCCACCGCCAGATGCTGCAGATAGCCGCGACGGCCGTCGTGGCCGACCAGCAGCGAAGCGACGATCCGCCCGTCGAGTTCGACCAGCAGGCTCAACCGAGGATTGCGTTCGAGATAGGCACAGAAGGGTTCGAAGTCGTCTTCGCTACGCAGCTGCAGGCCCGGCGTGTGCCGCCACAGCGCCAGCAAGGCCGGATGATCGGCAGGAACGATGGGGCGAACGGACATCGGAAACTCCGGGGCGCGGGCGACAAAGTCTACACCGGGCGCGGCCTCACTCGCAGAAAGCAGGCTTGAAGCAGGCGGCAATCCGGCCCGCCGCGCGGACTCATTCGGATGCGCCTTTAGGAGGCGGCTCTTGAGGCGTCCCTCAAGCCTGGCATCGTTCCGTGATGCGAACTTTCGCCACATTGAAAATTTTAACCAAAAGACATCTTGCCAGCCGAGCGGCACAAGGAGTTATGATTCACGTCAACAATCCAGCGAGCATTTCGGCCACCCCGGGATGCTGTGCGGAAGATTTTTTGCAGAATATCGAGCCCCGCATGCCGAGCCGTCTGAACCCCGATGATCAGCAACGCGTCGATGACTACCTGAGCGCCCCGCAGCATCAGGTGGAACGCCAGCCGTTCCGCCCCTGGCGCCTCGCATTGATCGTGCTGACCGTGGTCGCCTGCCTGGGCCTGCTGAGCCGTATTCTGGGTCGTCTGGCGCTCTGAGCTGCCTCGCGCTCGCCCCCGCGACCCTGCCCCGTTTTTTTCTGGCCTTATGAGACTTTAGACATGACTCATCGCATCGTAATCGTCGGCGGGGGCGCCGGCGGCGTGGAACTCGCAACTCGCCTTGGCAAAACCATGGGCAGGAACTATCAGGCGAAGATCACTCTGGTCGACGCCAACATGACCCACCTGTGGAAACCGCTGCTCCACGAAGTCGCCGCCGGCTCGCTGAACTCGACCGGAGACGAACTGAACTACGTCGCCCAGGCCAAATGGAACAACTTCGAATTCCAGTTCGGCCGCATGTGCGGGCTGGATCGGGCCAACAAGCGCATCCGCCTAGCCGCCCAACCGGCCCTGGAGGACCGAGCCCCGCTGCCCGAGCGCGAACTGGAATACGACACCCTGGTCATTTCCGTCGGCAGCACCACCAACGACTTCGGCACGCCCGGTGCCGCCGAGAACTGCATCTTCCTGGAAAGCCGCGACCAGGCCGAGCGCTTCCGTCGCTTGCTGCTCAGCCACTACCTGCGCGCCCATGCCAGCAACAATGACAGCCATCAGGTCAACGTCGCCATCGTCGGCGCCGGCGCCACCGGCGTCGAACTGGCCGCCGAGCTGCGCCATGCCTCCAAGGAACTGGTTGCCTACGGCCTGGAGCGTATCCCGCCGGAAAACCTGAGCATCACCGTGATCGAGTCCAGCCCGCGGGTCCTGGCCGCCCTGCCCGAGCGGATCAGCCGCTCGGCCCATGCCACCCTGGAAAGCCTCGGTGTCCGCGTACTCACCAACACCGCCGTCAGCGAAGTGACCTCGGAAGGACTGAGGACCAAGGACGACCAGTTCGTCTCCGCCGACCTCATGGTCTGGGCCGCAGGCGTTCGCGCTCCCGCCTTCCTCGCGAACCTGGACGGCCTGGAAACCAACCGTATCAACCAGCTGGTGGTGCGCCCGACCCTGCAGACCACCCTCGACGACGATATCTTCGCCTTCGGCGACTGCGCCTCCTGCCCGCAGCCGGGCACCGACCGCCCCGTGCCGCCGCGCGCCCAGGCCGCCCACCAGCAAGCCGCGCTGCTGGCCAAGTCGATCTATCGCAAGCTCCAGGAAGACAAGCCCCTGCTCGAGTACCGCTACAGCGACCACGGCTCGCTGATTTCCCTGTCGAGCTTCTCGGCGATCGGCAACCTGATGGGCAACCTGACCGGCGACGTGACCCTGGAGGGCTGGCTGGCCCGCAAGTTCTACATCTCGCTCTACCGGATGCACCAGATGGCGCTGTACGGCACCTTCCGCACTCTGATGATGATGGTGGGCGACCGCTTCCGCAGCAGCACCGTGCCCCGCCTCAAGCTGCACTAAGTCCTTCCCGACCTTGCGGGCCGACCGGCCCGCAAGGTCCTCCCCCCGCCTAGCTGTGATCTCTCAGTAGGTTGTTCATCCGGGGCGTTCCCGGAATTCTGGAAGCGTGACCAACACAGCCTTCCAGGAGCCCCGGATGAACCTGCATAAACATGCCCGTCTTACCCCGCGAGGTCGAGCCCTTCTGGTTCAGCGCATGCTCAACGGCCTGCGTGTCGAGGACGCTGCGCAAGCCGCAGGGGTGAGTGTCCGCACAGCCTACAAGTGGCTCAGGCGCTTTCGTGAGGAGGGCGAGGCTGGCTTGATGGATCGCTCATCTCGCCCGTACTCATGCCCTCATGCCACGGAGGGCGCCATGATCGAGCAATTGATCGAGCTGCGCCGGTCACGCAAGACCTACCGGCAAATCGCCCAGATGCTGGGGCTGGCCGTCAGCACGGTCGCCCGCCACCTCAAGCAAGCGGGCTCCCATCGGCTGGCTGAACTGGAGCCGGCACCTGCGGTGGAGCGCTACGAATACGCCAACCCCGGCGACCTCTTGCATCTGGACATCAAGAAACTCGGCCGCTTCTGGAAGTCCGGACATCGGGTCACCGGCGACCGTCAGCAAAACTCCGGTGGTGCAGGCTGGGAGTTTGTCCACGTAGCTATCGACGATGCATCCCGGATGGCCTTCACCAGCCTGTATCCGGACGAGCGCGGCAACAGCGCTTGCCGGGCCCTGCTTCAGGCCTTGCGCTACTACCGCGAGCTGGGCATCCGCTTCCGGCGGGTCATGACCGACAATGGCGCCTGCTACCTGTCCAGAGCGTTCCGGCGCCTGTGCCGCCGCCTGGGGCTGCGGCATATCCGCACGAAACCCTATAGCCACGCACCAACGGCAAAGCCGAGCGCTTTATCCAAACGAGCTCCTGATTAGCAATGAGCCTCAGCCAGAAGCCCTACAGGTACTCGGCAGCGCCTACACTGGATATACGAACAGACTTCATGGAGAGGCGATCCATGTCCATGAACCGAATCCAGTTCCAACCCGGC
>Ga0209575_10000492_pt1 | contig 24600 bp, 26 predicted proteins | sample Medcelwee11metaG_FD_187172 | JGI IMG/M metagenome (GOLD analysis project Ga0209575, IMG submission 187172) | Freshwater pond sediment microbial communities from the University of Edinburgh, under environmental carbon perturbations - Medium... | ecosystem: Environmental > Aquatic > Freshwater >...
AAGCGACACATGTTATAAATAATATACCACAAGATATTTGTCCCAAATTTCTTTGCGTGAGCAAAGCGAACGGCCGTCCGCACCAAGGGTAGGGCAAGGCGCAGGGGAGTTGTGAGCCTAAATGTTATAATTGATTTACCCCAAGAGATTCTAGAAAATCATATGACTCTTCTGAATAATAATGAAGAAACAGTCCCATCTCACGAGACCCTATATCTCCTTGGTATCCAATGAATACGTCGCGACGAGCGCGTCGAACCGCAGCTCATCTTCCTTGCACACCAAAGTGAGCGCGACCCCTGGCTGATTGTTCCTCCCCGTCCTCCCGATCCTATGGATATAGAACTCCTCTCTCCCCGGGACATCATAATTCACCACGAGATCGACATTCGGGATATGGAGACCCCTTGCCGCGACATCTGTCGCGAAAAGGAGATTGATCTTTCCCTCTCGGAAGAGATTGAGGCAATTTTGCCGCTGTTTTTGTTCAAGGTCGCTGTTCAAAGCTGCTGACTTGTAGCCCTCCTCTTTGAAGAACGTTGAGAGTGATTCAGTCTTTATCTTGGTGTTGCAGAAGACCAGTATCCGCTTGAACCGGTGTTCGATGAGATAATCCGAAAGATAATCCCTCTTCACTTTCATGTCGCAGTGGTGCGACAATTGGGAGATCTTCTTTGGGATCTGCACCCCGATCTCAAGGAACGTGAACTCCTGGATCTCCTGATGGACGAAATTATCGACTTTCTCGGTCACCGTCGCTGATGAGAGTATGATCTGGGCGTCCTTGCTCGCCCTGTTCTTGATATAGGCGCATAAGGCATAGAACCCGTTGTCGAACATCTGGTCGCTCTCGTCGAAGACCACGCATTTCGCTTCTCCTACGATGAGGTGCTTTTCATTGATGTGCTGGATCAATCTCCCGGGGGTTCCGACGATGATCTGGTTTTTCTTATTGGTTGTCCGTCTGTCTCCCGCGAGATCCCTTCCGCCGTAGAGGGTACCGACCTTGATCCCGAAAGGCTCGCACACCGTCTGAAGCTCCTTTCCGATCTGGACGCAAAGCTCTCTCGCGGGGACGACGACTATCATCTGTATCCCCTGCTTCGGATTGATCTTCCCCAGGAATCCGAGGAGATAGGTCAGTGTCTTCCCCGAACCAGTCTGGGAGGTGAAGACGACATTCCCTCCTTTCAGCATCAGGGGGATTATCTCTTCCTGCACCGGAAAGGTCTTCTTATATCCTAGAGACGACAGGACATCGACTATCTTCGTCTTGAGCCCGAGGTCAGCGAATGTGTTCATAAACGGCACAAAGAGGCCGGCGATTATAAAGATATGGGAAAGGATCGGTAGTTAAAGACAATCGAGCAATGATTGCGGCGATGAATCACATCATTGAATCAAATTTTTCAACCAAAGTCAGCCCTTTGAAGTTAACACTTCTATCAATATATGATTCCCCCATTGACAGAATGTGAAATACAGTTTATTCAATATGAGTCATTAAAAATGAGGTGCTGTTTTAGTAAAGCATGGACTATGAAGAAGCAGGAAGGCAGCTGATCATTGATACTGCACAAGATCAGATTGATATCGTAAAGGCGGCTGATCAGGTTAAATGGACCACACAGAATGGAAGTGCTCATCTCTTTGAGATTGCATTGAATATGATCGGTCAATCTGAATTATCCTCATTTTTTACACAAACAAGAATCGACTTAGATAATATCGTGATGAGGATTGATTCGCAAGAACATGTGCTGACGGCAGTGATTTCTTGCATTGAAAAGAATGATTACATCAATGCCCGAAAGATTGCACAACTAGAGAGAGATTTGTTCTATATCCCAGGGTTTGGTTATTGTAACCCTCATATGTATAAGATGTTTACTGTTTCAAAACACTCAGGACTCTCAGAAAAAGACTCAAAACAAAAACATTGGGAATATGATAAAAGAAGATTTACAAGAGAAGTCAATGATGGGATTACGGAAGAATCCTTTTTTTCTCGATACCTGCGTGAGGCGAGATATACGGTATTTTCTCTTCCTGAGAGCATATATGCCATGAATATAGGCGCAGCCCTTTCCTCAAATCATGGTTTAGCAATACCTGAGGATGTGATCGCTTTCGAATACAAAAATGACCTAGGTTCAATAGATTATCACACCTTATTCAGATCTTTGGATCTTTTGGGAGACCCAAGAGCGAAAGGACTTTTTAAGGAGAAAAAAGAAGCACTGATATCTGAGATAGAAAAAGAAGAAAAATCTGATGCTCTATTAGATTATGCATTCTTATTTGATCATTTTGGTGAAGAAGATGTATCGTTGATTCGATCAAAACTGTTAGGCCATATCAAAAAGATCAGGCTGGATCGGGAGACAGGCAGGGCATTAGATTATGACAGCAAACAGGTGGAGTTTGGGAGAGATAAATCATATAATAATGCCCAATTGATAAGGATTGGGTTGGCGCTTGTAGGACTAGACAAGAGTTCACCGATGAGATATTATACACCATGACCCTGGAACAAGTCTGATTATGTGTAATACTTTTGTCTCTACGAAGAATCCGTTATTGCTCCCTATATTTTTTTGTGGACTCGATTATTCGGAGATAATCCTGGAGTTTTTCATTCAGGATTGATTGCGCAAGCGGCCTGATTGACCGGTAATAATATTTTAGTTCAGAATTGGTCAGAGGTTCATGATTGAATATCTTTTCCATGATCTTTTGTTTTCCTGGAGAATAGATTATTGATAACGCCTTGTTTATGTTCAATGTGCTCCTCAATTTGATTTGGTGATTCAGATCTTCATTTTCTGCGCATGCTCGCCCTGAGGGGCTCGGGGCGATTTTTCAGACCCTGATTTTTCCACTAAAACCACCAGTGAAACACTGGTGGAAAAATCAGATTATAAGGATCACTTCACCTTAATGTATATCCAACGTTTCTGCTAAAACAAGGACGCAAAAACGAAGGGCTTAAATATTACTAACTCTTATAGTTAGTAAAATGAGTTATCCAAAAAAGGATGAGGATGTATTAGGACTCTTCTTCAATGAGCCCACCAAGCACTGGCATTTCAAGGGAATTGTGAAAGAAGCCGGAATCAGCGAGCAGAGAGCTAATTTTTGGCTCAAACACCTGATTGAGGAAGGAATCATCAACAGGATCAAGCGAGAAGGTGAAATGCCCTATTATATCGCAAACTATGACAATCCAGCATACAAGAACTCAAAGAAACTGTTCGCGCTGAACAAGATGAAGGAGACTGGATTGCTTGATAGGCTGAGTTCTCTTGATAAGGCGAAAGCGGTAGTGCTGTTCGGCAGTTTCGCAAGATCAGACTGGAATACCGAAAGTGATGTGGATATCTTCGTTCTTGGCGATCCAGGTGAACTCAGATTCGGGACAATCTGGGAAGGAAGAGAACTTGAAGTGCATACATGCGAGACAAAGGAAGAGATCAAGGCTATCAGATCCGGTCTGATGAACAATGTCGTCAAAGGTTATTTCATCAAAGGTAACGTGCATGATCTGGTGGAGGTATCAATATGATCAAGGATCTGGAGACGACGTACATAAAATGCGATGTTGATGGTATCTACAAGATCAAGGAAGAAATTGACATTGATTTGATACGATCCCTGAATGACACTGCAGGAAAGGGTCTTGCCTTTATCAAGAGAATATCAAAAGGCATTTCAAAAGACAGTACTGACTGGACATTCGTATTCCGGGAATACTATGAGTCTCTTAGGGGCTACATCGAAGCGTATATGCTTTTCGACAAGGTAACAGCAAACAACCACCAATGCAATAATGCCTTTGTTTGTTTCAGGCATCCTGAATTGGGATTGGAATGGGAGTTCCTTGAAACAACCAGGTTGAAGAGGAATGCAGTCAACTACAAAGGGCAATTGCTGACGTATGAAGAGTGGAATAATCTTGAAGAAGGCTTTGAATCGCATATTGGGATACTCTCAAAAGTGGTTAAGGAAAAACTGGCGACTCAAGAATAACGCCCTTCTCCTTATGATGAGCATCAAGGAGTGGGTAAAGGATGGCAAAATCAGAACGTTCAGAAGAGGAGATGCGAAGAAAGATCGTAGAGGAAGAACTGGAAGAGTTCAACGAACTCATCAAAGGACATAGGAAGCTCCTGTCAACGATAGGCAAGTTGTGAGGATTTCTGTTTCTTAAAGTTGGAGCACAAATGTCATACGAGGAAAGCTCCCAAAATAAGTGGTCATCCATCGCACCACGACCCCCGTCGCTGAATCGTTAGAAGTGCCGGACTCGACCAAGGCGCTGGTCCGAAAGACCCCAGGATCGGAATAATTGCTCTCGAAGAGCATCATGACCGATGAATCGATCGCAAGCGACCCGGAAGCGGTATCTCCTTCACTTGGAAATTCACCCAGAGGGGTAAAAAACAGTTCAAAGCCCTTGGAGGGATTTGCACCCCCGACCTCGGGTTTACGAAACCCGCGCTATGCTGACTAAGCTACAAGGGCAGATGAAAATTATCTGCGTTTATCGTTTACAGGGCCGCTACGCGAAGCGTATGCGGACCATCTTTGATCAAACGTTCGTAACGTTTGGCGAACTAAACTACAAGGGCAGATGAAAATTGTCTGCGATAATTGTTTTCAGGGCCGCTACGCGAAGCGTATGCGGACCATCTTTGATCAAACGTTCGTAACGTTTGGCATGCTACAAGGGCAGATGACATTCCTATCAAAACCGATTATCCAATCTCACCCGCGAACCCTGACCTTCCGTTATCCCCGCCTATTTTTAAGCTTTTCGGGGAAGAGTTATCAATCGGAGCCTCTTCTTTCCCCCCATGAGGACCCCGATCGAATCATATGATCTGATGATGACAAAAATAGGCTATGACCCTGACCCCATAGATACTCCTTACATCTGGTCCCTGAGAAGCGAGATCGAAGGGCCGACCCAAGAAGAAGCGAGCAGGCGCGGCCTTGAGCTCGCGATCGAACTCTACACCGTCAAATTCAGGCAAACCCCTGTCATCGACAAAAAAGCCCCGGTCAACGACCAGATCGAAAGCTTCATCACGAGATACCTTCCCTGATAGTTTACGCTTTCATCCGTTTCATCCCTTTGATGAGGTTCATCCGGATCTTCACCGTGTTCATGAGCTTCTCGACCTCATCCGGGGTGAACTCGATGATCCCCGACGAATGGTCTCCACGGAAGCACACCGAGATGACCTCAGCCTCCGGATGCAGGAGATCATCATTGATGAGCACTTCCTTGATTTCCGCTGCTGTCTCAAACCTTACCACACTCAGATCATGCATCCTTTTGACCTTGACTTTCATACGGCATCACCAAATACAGAAATGAGAAAACGCCTATTTAAGGATACAACCGACCCCAAAATAGATAAAAGAATGAAGAGTTAGGAAAAGTCACCTGTCAAGCTCAGCCTTGACCTGCTCCATCCCTTTCCTCTGGCACTCAGAACACACTAGCTTCTGTTTGCCTTTCGCGTCCCTCATATAGGTACCGAATGGCTTCTTCAGGAAATTCTCTTCCACTTTACCCTTGCAGATATCGCATTTCATTGTATCACCTATGTGTGAACCAGAACCTGTTCTCTCCTTTTGAGTCAAGCCTGACGAATCCGAAACGCTCGTACTGGATGATATCCCCTTCTGATAGCGAGGAGATGGGTTCTGACTTCCCCCTGATGATAGAGTGATCAGGCATCATGACAGATACCTCTTCCAGTTCAGCCTCGAGAGGCAGATAATGGAATATCCCTTTCCCTTCCCTCCGGTAATCATCTATCCCTTCAGAGACAAAAGAATACTCCCCTTCATCGACCCTGAAATTGAAGGCGTCCATGAGCCGGTAAAGCTTTCCATCCTCCATCGACATGACATCTGACTTCTGGAGATAGAGATCCTGCCCGAGAGAGAACTCCCTGTATCCCCGCTCAGGATGCTCGGGATGCCTCTTGAGACGCACCATCATCTCCGGCGCACCCTTGATGTGGATGGTGACAGGGTCGACAACCATAAATTTCCTGTCAGCAGTAGAATCAAGTATCCTCTTATTATGCATGATGAGGTCGTCCCAGGTGAGGGTCGCCTCCGCTTTCGTCATCCCTGTCTTCAAGAGGAACTCCTTGATCGCTTCAGGGAGGAACCCCCTCCTGCGAAGCGCGACGATCGTCGTCAGCTGCGGATCGTCCCAGCCCATGAACTCCCCGCTCATGACCTTCTCCCGGATCATCCTCCCTGATGACTCTACCCCCACGATATTGAAGCGCGCGAACTCATAGGTCATGGTCCTCGGTAATCCCAAAAGATCCTGGATATATCTCTGGAGCTCTGATCGCATCTCGAACTCCTTGCTTCGGACCCGATGGGTGATCCCTGATTTACCGTCCATGCAGGCATTCTGGAAATCATAGGTCGGCCACACCGAATACACATCCCCGTGCCTTGCGTGCGGTGTCCTGATGATCCGGAACATGGTCGGATCCCTCATGGTGGTGTTCTTATGATCAAGCTCTATCTTGAGTCGGAGTACAGCTTTCCCCTCATCCATATCAGGGAATCCTTTCCAGAGCTTCATGTTCTCTTCCCGACCCCTCTCCCTACAATCGCATCCACACCCCTTCATCCGGGAGTCCCTGATGGCCTCGGTATCGCAGGTGCACATATAGGCGTCACCGCTCCGGATGAGCTTCTCGGCCATCTCATAGAAGAACTGCATATGGTCTGAAGCGTAGACGAGTTCATCCCACTCGACCCCGAGCCATTTCAGATTCTCCTGGATGATATCATAGAACTCCTTCTTGACGAGGTTCGGATTGGTGTCCTCAAAGCGCAGGACGAACTCACCCCCATACCTCTTCGCGATGAGATAATTGAAAAGCGATGCTTTCGCGTGGCCGATGTGCGGATATTTCTCAGGCCCAGGTGGGAAGGCTGTCCTCACCTTGTCCCCTTCGCTGATGCCGAGGACATCGAAGATCTCCCGCCTCTTCGCCTCCTTCTTCTCAAGGAGCTCTGGAGCGCTCTTGGTGAGCTCTGCCCTCTGTTCATCTAGTGACAATCCATTGACTGAATCGACAATCCCCCTGATCGTCTCCATCGCTCCCTTGGGATCAGCCCTGAGGGACGCGTGCTGGCCCATGATCTTCCCGACGATGGCCTTAGGGTCTGCCTTCCCCCCATATTTCACCGCGTTCTGGAGCACGAAGTTCCTAATCTCAGCCAGAGTTTTCCCATCCATGGAGCAGTGTTGTCCGCTTGATGTTTTTAAATGTATCCAAGGCATGGTATCATTCAATCCTGGATTGTTATAAATCGGTGCTTCAGAATATTTTTTTTTGGATTTACCGATGGGATAAAGAGGGGTTTGACGCGCAAGAATTTCTGGAGATAAACGAGATATAATTTAGAAAAAAAAGAGGCAGTCATTTCGAACAATTATACCACTGTTTTATTTGTCAATGTAATACAGAGTCAAAATGCAATGACCTTTAAAAAATAATTGGCATAGAGGGGTGTTGGAAAGTTATAAAATATCTATCAAAAATTGAAAAATAAATGGAAAGGTGATTAGGAAAATTAAAATTATAGCAAAGACAATCCAGAACCATTTCTTACTCTGCTTCCTGTATAAATGAAACAAAAAGGAGATGGAATTGGTGATAATGAGTAATACAATAAATACGAGAATGATAGAGATATAAAATAATATGGTATCATCGCTTTTAAGAATAAATTCTGCAAGTGTGCATGGTTTCTCAACGGAAATTGCACATTGATAATTACCCGTATTATTTTTTAAAATCACACTGATTATTTTTACTAGACCAGATACAAACCATACAGCTGTCCCAAGTATTGAAACATAAAACGCTTTTCTCCAGATCCCTATTGAGTTCCAATACCCTTTCAAGGTATCCATATAATCAAATAACCATTGATTGAATATTTAAATTATTGGAATGAGCGGTCCGTCCTATTAGAAGGAAAAGACCCATTGGAATGTTTCTTCGTCATCATTTGGAGCCTCTAGAAAAACCGTGAGCCTCCTGCAATTGATCGATACTCAATAGATCAACAAAAGCCCGATTCACGCTTAGAAGATATCGTCTCCCTACCCCCACCAATACCACGCTAAAGGAGTTAAAAACGGAATGTTAATATAGGTGATAATGCCAACGGCCGAAAGAATGGATTTCGATTTTGCGCGATACAATCCGATAGCAGCCTGGATAAGTGCAGGCGCCCTCCTTGAGCCTCATATGCCGACCTACAGCGGAGGCTTGGAGGTCCTCACTGGCGACTATTTCAGAGAATGCGCAGACCGCAGGATCCCCATGGTCGGGATCATCCAATGCAATGGCGACGGGTTTTTCCAACAGCAATTCGACGCTGATGACATGCAGATCGAAAGGCCGATATTCTGGGACCCGAAGAATTCCATGCCAAGGATCCCTTACACGGTGAATATCCAGTATAGAGGTCATGACCTGAAAGTAGGCGCTGAACTCCATGTCATAACAGGAATAACCGGATTCAAGGTCCCTGTCCTGTTGATCGACACTGATTTCCCTGAAAATAAAGACGCTGATGAGAGATACATCCTCAGCAAATTATATGTCAATAACACTGAACAGCGCATCGCCCAGGAGTATGTCCTTGGGCGGGCGGCGATCAAGCTCATGCAGGAGATCGGCTGGGATAAGGCCATAAAGACCTACCACATGAATGAAGGTCATATGTGGTCAGCTCCTTTGGAGCTCCTGAATCAAGGTTTCTCTGAATCGGAGATACGGCAGAGATTCGCGTTCACCACCCATACACCCATCCCTGCCGGCCACCAAGAGCATGATTATGACAAAGTGGGAAAGATCGGCTGTGATTTCATCCCCCATAATATCGCCCAGTATGCAGGAAGTCCAAAACTCAATACCACCCTTCTCGCTTCCTACTTCAGCAGGAATATAAACGCGGTGTCCCGCAAACATGCGGATGTGTGCAGGCATATGGATGTATTCAAGGGATACGATATCGACTATATAACAAACGGCATCCATCCCATGACCTGGGTAGGGAAGCACATGCTCCGCCTCTTCAACCATTACAATCCCTACTGGAGCCTTGACCCGAGATGCCTTGATGACATCATGCACGGTGTCAGTAAAAAGGATTTGCTCGAGGCTAAAGAGGCGGGAAAATTGAACCTCATCCCTGACATCAATACAAGGAGCGATGTCAAGTTCAGGGGTGACGCCACAACCATCGTCTGGGCAAGGAGATTCACCCCCTATAAGCGCCCAAGCCTCATCCTCGAAGAAGGGGGCTTAGACCGGCTGCATGCACTTGCGGAGAAATATGGCCCGATACAGCTCATCTTCGCTGGAAAAGCCCACCCAGGTGACCCTGGCGGAAAGTTAGAACTCCAGAAAATAAGGAGAATCTCAAGAAGCGTCAATAATAAGGTCCGTATCTCATTTATCAATGGGTATGACGCATCGATAGCGAAAAGGCTCATAACCGGAGCGGATATCTGGCTCAATAATCCCCGAAGGCCCCTTGAGGCATGCGGGACATCCGGCATGAAAGCTCTGCTCAATGGGACGATCAATCTTTCTTCATACGACGGATGGGTGCCTGAAGGATATGAGAGAGATCCAAAAGCAGTATTCCTTGTCGGACCGAAAAAGGAACAGGTGGTCGAATCTACTAACACGAGAGAGGAGGACGCTGAGGACAGGGCGATCCTGTCAGATAGCCTGGAAGAGATCATCCAGAATATGAAAAACCCTGACAGCCACCACGAGATGATCGCGCGTTCAATTGCATTATTCTCTCATTTCTCCACGACCCGCGCCATCGGTGAATATGCTTCAAAGTGGGGCACAAAGATTCTCTGAGCGTGTGTAATCCCTTTGGTTTATTCGATGAAAGAATTTTCCAAAAGTAACTTTAGATAAAACTAAGAGCGCACCAGGCTTGCCTCAGGTTTCAAAAAATAAGGCTATAAATCAAGATATCTCCTGAAAAAAAAGAAAAAAAAGCCTCCCGAAAATCAGTCGAACTTGCACTCATGCCTTACCATCATGTAGGTGTAGGCAGCTTCCTGCACGCAGCTATTTCTCTCGTCTCTCGCATCATTCGTGCACGCGGTCCGCTCCTGCCTGCACATGAGGCTCATATCAGCGCACTCTATGGCGAAGACAGGCGCATCCAGGTCCATGAGACACATCATATAGTCCCATTTACAATCGACATAATCTGACGTGCATTCAGCCATCTCGTCACGGTACTCAGCACCGCAGGCATGGAAGATTTCCTGCTCCTCGAGATATGCGTCCCTGATGCAGTGTTCGACGCTTGTTCCAAGCGCCATAGGTACAACCACTAATAGTGCCACGATTCCCAATAGAAATCCGTTCATTCTCATTCAAACACCCCTTTTTTTTCAACCATGAGCAGGGGAGATATATAATATTTCTGTGTACTCAACCAGGGGTTACAAAAAAGGGAAAAAAGTAAACGAAGGAAAACAGAAGAGAGTCATAAGGAAACCGAGGTGAGAAGGAACGAATACAATTGAAAACGAAGGAGGGACAAATACAAAAGGAAAGGGATACAGAAGGAAAACGAACACATACGCAAGGAAACAGAAGGAATACGAAAAGGTTCGAAAGAAAAACGAAAAGAATACCAAAGGAAAACAAGAGAGGGATTACAGGCTAGTTTTGAGGACACGGAAAGACCTAGGGAAACAGGGGAAGAGAATTCAAAAGCGAAGCAGTTCCGTTATGCGAAGCAGTTCCGGGATAGCACACCTGCGAGCATTCCCCACAACATTTAAAAAGGATGCATCAACTGGGAAGGGCATACAATTATCAGGGGGTAATCCACATGAAGATATGCGTCATAGGAAGCGGATATGTCGGCCTGGTCGTCGGGATCTGCCTGGCTGATTACGGACACGACATCATCGGGGTCGACGTAGACCCAAAGAAGATCGAGAAGCTGAAAAAAAAGGAGCTTCCCATCTATGAACCAGGGCTCTCTGACCTCCTCGAGCGTGCATTCGACGAGGGAAGGATCGTCTTCACCACAGACATCAAGAAAGGCATCAAGGATTCAGACGTCATCTTCATCGCGGTCGGCACCCCCCCAGGGAAGGACCACAAAGCCGACCTCTCCTACGTCTATTCAGTGGCGAAAAGCATCGGCGAGAACATCAGCAGGTACATGGTCATAATCGACAAATCCACAGTCCCGGTCGAGACCGGAGAAGAGGTCTCACGCATCATCAAAGAAGAGATGAAGAAGCGCAAGGTCAGGCATGATTTCGATGTGGTCTCCAATCCGGAGTTCCTCCGGGAAGGGACAGCCATCAAGGACTTCACCAACCCCGACAGGATAGTGGTCGGTCTTGAATCCGACCGCGCGAAAGCGGTCATGCAGGAGCTCTACGGCGGCATCGCGAGGGCAGACAAGCCCATCATGTTCACCGATATCAAGAGCGCGGAGATCATCAAATACGCCTCCAACGCCATGCTCGCGACAAGGATCTCTTTCATGAACATGCTCTCCCCACTCTGTGAAAAAGTGGGAGCAGACATCAAGGAAGTGGCGAAAGGCATCGGCCTTGATGACAGGATAGGGCCAAGGTTCCTCCAGGCAGGAGCTGGCTATGGCGGCAGCTGTTTCCCTAAAGACGTCAAGGCACTCATAGGCACCCTCCAGGACAACGGCTGCCATGCCGACATCCTGGTCGCTGTCGAAGAGGTGAACGAGCACCAGAAAAGGTCGATCGTCCCGAAGATGGAACAGCTCGTACGCGACCTGAAAGGGAAGACCATCGGCATCTGGGGGCTATCCTTCAAGCCAAAGACCGATGACATGCGCGAAGCGCCATCAGTCATCATCATCGAAGAGCTCAGGATGAAGGGCTGCAAGGTCAAGGTATTCGATCCCGAGGCCATGGAAGTCGCCAAAGGGATGATGAAAAATCAGAAAGATGTCAAATTCTGCAAGAATCCGTACGAGACTGCCGATGGCTGCGACGGCATCATCCTCGCGACTGAATGGAACGAATTCCGCAACCTCGATCTGGAAAAGGTGAAAGCATCCATGAAAAAACCGAATTTTGTCGATGCAAGGAATGTCTATGACCCCAAGAAGATGAGGGAGCAGGGATTCAATTACCTTTCTGTCGGACGAAAATGAGGCAGGAAGAACGCATCTCTATTGACACAAGGACTGCCGAAGGATACATGTCCTCGGCTCTCCATAACATAACCGAACAGCTTGAGTTCTTCTATGGCTCGCTTGACGGCATCACCATGGAGAAGGTGAAAGCTGACCAGGAGAAGATAAATGCGTACCCGAACCTGAATAACCTCACGAGGATCGAAGAAGACCAGATCGTGGTCCTGGACGAGGCCGCGATCGAGACCACCTACGCGGAGGAAGCGATCCTCCAGGGAAAGTTCTTCTGGGAGCACGCCGCGGCTGGGGAAGCGACCAGGCTCGGGCTGGGGACGAAATATGTCATAGACATGTCCGCGTTCACCCTCGAATCCATCAAAGACCTCATCGTGAGGGAAGCCATGGAAGATGTGAAAAAAGGTTCTGCAGACAAATCACATCTCGCAGCGACAAAGAGATCCGTGAGCAAGGCCCGTCTCCTCGAGCTATGCGGTGGCACGCCATCTGACCTCATGCCCCTCTCACTTGGGACAAGGCATATGCTCCAGATGGCATTCGACGTCCGGCGCATAGCGAAAAAGCACAAGAAAGACCCGGATAAGTCGCTGCGCAACCAGAAGACCCTCATCATCCTGAACGAGGAGACCGAGAAACAGATCATCGCTGAATTCGAGACCTACCGTTTTTTCGGACTTGATCCCATGAATGTCCTTTTCATGGTGCAAAAGAAATTCCATGGCATCTCGATCGACGGACGCGCCCTGTTTTTTGACACAAAAAAAGACAACCGCAGGCTCCATAACCACGGCCAGATGATGATGCAGAAAGCCCATGAAAGATCCATATTCAGGGTGGTCGGAGGGAAGAAGACCTATCTCCAGGAAAGTGAATTCGAGAGGATCCTCGCCTCATGCCTTGACCTATTGTCCTATAATATCGAAGATATCGACTACCTGACGAACGCGATCGACCTCCCCAGCCTTTCTCTCTCCCTCAACCTAGGCAAGAAAGGCTATGACATGGTCATGGAGATCGTCGCCCAGAACCCATACAGGCCGCAGAAAGGCGGCGCCGCTTTCTACGACCCCCAGGAGAGAAGGAATGTCATGATCGAATCGAACAGGCTCCGCGGGATGAAGGAGAGCGACATCAAGCACCTGAACAGGAATTTCAACCATTATCCGAACCCTGTCAACTCCTTCCGGAGGATGAAAACCTCCGGCCTCCCCCTTCCGTTCGAGGTCAAGAAAGCCTCTGACGGCAATGACTATATCTATCCCTGCCCAGTACAGGGCGACATGAACTTCCTTGTCAGGACCGCGTTCGTCATGAGAAAAGATCTCAGGCCCATCAACAACTGGAAATCCGCTGCCACAACCCCCCCCACAGTCAAGGCATTCTTCGCCCAGGAAGCCCAGGACGGGTTTATCGATTTCGCAAAGTCTATACGATGAGAATCGCGATCCTCGGCCCGGTCCATCCCTATCGCGGGGGAATCGCCCATTCAAATACCTTGCTGTGCGAGAATCTTTCTAAAAAGCATACCATCCTTCCCTTATCGTTTTCCATGCTCTACCCTAAGATGTTCTTTCCAGGCAAGAGCCAGAAAGAGGAATCTGGCAGGCGCGTTCGGATAAGACCTAAAGAGATCATCAATTCCCTCAACCCCCTCAGCTGGCTTCGGGTATTCCTCGAAGTGAAAAGGTTCAAACCAAGGCTCGTCATCCTCCAATGGTGGACCCTCTTCCTCTTCCCCTTCTCATTGTTCACCCTCGCGATGATCCGGATGTTCACGAAATCAAAGATCTGTATTGTGACCGCGAATGTCCTCCAGCACGAGCGCTCCTTTGTCGACATCCCCCTGACAAAGCTCGTCTTCTCCCTCTCCCATTACTTCATCTGCCTGACCGAAGGCGATAAAGCCAAACTATTGAGATTCATGCCTGATGCAAGAGCCGAAGTCCTCATCGAACCGACCTTCGAGAATGTCTTCGACCTTGAAAAAAAAGATTTCGAGAAAAAACGGCTCGAGATCGGCGCAAGAGAAAGGACAATCCTTTTTTTCGGGATTGTCCGTGAATATAAGGGTCTGAGATACCTCCTCATGGCTTTGCCCCAAGTCCTGAAAAAGATCGACCTCGATCTCGTCATCGCAGGAGAATTCTGGAGCGACAAGAAAGAGTATCTTGACCTTATCAAAGAATTAGATATCGGTGACCACGTCAAAATTGACGACCGGTATATCCCGGATGATGAGGTAGGCCTCTACTTCGGTCTTTGCGACGCAGTCATCATGCCCTACACTTCCGGATCGCAAAGCGGCATCATCCAGCTTGCGTTCGGCGCTGACACGCCTGTCATCTGCTCTGACACCGAGAGCATAGCTGATCTGGTGAAAGACGGGAAGAACGGATTCGTGGTCACGCCGATGAATCCGTCAGCCCTTGCTGAGGCCATTATAAGATTCTATCAGGAAGACCGGAAAAAAGCATTCAGCCAATACATAAGAGAAGACAAGAAAAAATACCGATGGGGTCCTGACAAAGAAAAGATACTTTTCCACGGCCTCACTCGCAAAGTCTCTTAAGGGTCGATATGACGAAATCCTGCCTCTCAGGACCCAATCCCACCCAGATAGGTATATCGATCAATTGCCTCCATGCCGAGAGCGAGACAGGGAGGTCGCTGTCCTTATAGCCGAACGCACCTTGGTAATAAGGCTGGATATGGATCGGCGGGAATGAAAGCCTCGTCTGTATATTCTCCTTCGTGAGCTTTTCCACGATATCGTCCCTGCCAAGGCTTTTATTTAAGGTCACCGGATACATATACCAGGCATGCTGAGTCACATAAGGAGGAAGATAAGGCCGCGAGATGTTCCTGCAGGATTGGAAAGCATTATCATAGCGTTTGGCGATAGCCTGCTTCTCCCTGATGACATGAGCGAGCTTCTTCAGCTGTTCCCTCCCGATGGCTGCCTGGATATTGGTCATGCGGTAATTGTATCCGAGGACCACATGATGATACCTGTAATCCTGTCCCTGATTGAGGATCATCCGCATGGAGGCGGCAAGGCTGTCATCCTCGGTAGTGATCATCCCCCCTTCTCCTGTCGAGATATTCTTATTGGGGAAAAATGAGAACATATGGACTGGCGCGATGGAGCCGACTTTCCTTCCCTTATAGGTTCCTCCCAGGCTTTCCGCGGAGTCTGCTATGACCTTCAGGCCATGCTTCTTCGCGAATGCGAGGATGGCATCATAATCCATAGGCATGCCGTTCATGTCGACAGGGATTATCGCCTTGGTCCTGGGCGTGAAGACTGCCTCGATCGCCTCAGGGGTGATATTATAGGTCCTGGGATCAGTCTCGCAAAGGACTGGACGCGCTCCCTGATAGATGACAGCGTTGGCGGTCGAGATGAACGTCTGCGTCGGTACGATCACTTCATCCCCAGGGCCGATACCAAGGGCAGCGAGGATGACATGGAGCGCCGCAGTCCCGTTGTTGACCGCGAGAGCGTGTTTCGCCCCCACCATCGCGGCGAACTCCTTCTCGAACGACTTCACTTCCTCACCCATGGAGATCCAGCCGGACTTGACCACCGCATAGGCAGCCTTCGCCTCCTCCTCCCCGATGAAAGTGTTCGCTACCGGGATGAGCTCCTTATAGGGCATGGAGATGATCCTCTTTATACCACTCATAGGTTTTCTTGACGCCTTCCTTGAGAGTGACCTTGGCCTCAAAACCCGTCAGTCTCTTGAGCTTGCTCGTATCCGGGCACCGCCGCATGACAGACCCCTTCGGGGCTGGCTTGATCTCTATCTGAGGCGATTTTCCTGCGATCCTGAACATGAGTGCCGCAAGGTCAGTCATCGCTATCTCCTCTTTCTGGTTCCCGACATGGATGATCTCCCCATTTGCTTTTTCGCACTCCATGACCGCCTGCGTCGCCCTGACACCATCCTCGATATAGCAGAAAGCCCTGGTCTCCTTCCCACCCATGATGCTGAACGGATCCTCGCCTTTCAACAGCCTGATGCTGAATTCAGGGATGACATGGGCGTATCCCATCCTCGGCCCATAGATGTTATGGTACCTGATGATTGACATAGGAAACCCATGGACCCTGGCGTAATTAAGGAAGAAGAGCTCGCCGATGATCTTCGATCCTGCGTAAGACCACCTGGGGTTTGTCACATCATTGATGGTCAGCATGGCATCCTCTTTCGTAGGGATGGTGAATCCGGGCAGCCCCATGCTACCCGCATAGGTCTCGGAGGATGATGAGAACAAAATCTTCCCATGCTTCGCTTTCACGAACCAATCGAGGATGTTGATCGCTGAGAGCACATTCGCCCTGAGAACCTTATGAGGGATCTCATAGAAATTCCTCGTACCGTTGATCGCCGCGAGATGGTACACATAGTCATATCCCTGCCCGAGCTTCCTGAATTCAGATGGGTCCTCGAGATCCACCTTGACAAAAGTAACATTGCTTTTTTTCTGGAGCTCTTTCAGCATGGCGTCTTCTTTACCCCTCGCGAAATTATCGCAGAGGGTCACGTCCTGGCCCTGTTCCGCGAGATGCCTTGCGAGATGGAATCCTATGAATCCTGCCCCTCCTGTAACAAGCGCTTTCATTCTTTCCCCCTCCCTACCCTGAAGATGGTGACTTGTGCTTTCTTGCCATTCCGGTTGACGATATTCCCCCAGCAGTCGATGATGAGCATCTGCCCTGACGGTACGATCGACGATGCGTCGATATCCATGATCTTCTTGTGGTCGGTGAGGAACATGGCCACATCAGCCTTTGACATCGCCTGCGAGAGGGACTTGACTGTCGGCATCCCCAGGAAATCATCGATGACCGGGTCATAGAAACGGTAGATCGCTCCCGGAAGCTCCTTCTTGATGACCTCATAGATCTTGACTGATGGCGCCCCCCTCAGGTCGTCGGTCTCTGGATATCCCTTGAAAGCAAGGCCGATGAATGCGATGGTCGGTTTCTCCGCTTTGATGTTCCTCACATGACTGAGCGCCATTTCAGCTATACGGAGCGTCGATTCCCTATTCATCTCGATCGTCCCTGCGGTCACGGGCGATGGCGCGCCGACGAGGTTCGCTGAATGCCGGAAGATCATAGGATCCTTCGACAGGCAGGGCCCGTCAGCCCCAAGACCTGGCCTGAAAAGATGTGTCCTTTCATAGGAACGGTTGACTGTCGCGACCACCTCATTCGCGTCGATCCCTATCCCTTCACAGACCATCCCGACCTCGTTCGCGAGAGCGATATTGACCGCCCTATAGAGATTATCGATGAGCTTGCACATCTCAGCAACCTTCGGGGAGGACACCTTGTGAACCTCGCTCCCCAGCTTCTTGATGACATTTGCGGCTTTCTCTGTGCTCTCGACATTGATCCCGCCAACAATCTTCGGGAGAGAATAGAGCTCCTCGAGCGCCTTCCCTTCGATGGTGCGCTCAGGACAGAACGCGAGAAAGAAATCCTTACCCGCCACTAACCCTGAAGTCTTCTCAAGCTCCTTCCTGACATGGTTCTCTGTCGTACCGAGGACGACCGTCGATTTGAGGATGATGATATGCCCCTTCCTGATATTCGGACCGATGGTCGCGATCGCGGAATCGATATGGCTGAAATCCGGCCTGTCATCCTCTGTCAACGGCGTCCCGACAGTGATGAACACCGCATGGGCTTTACCGAGAGCGTACCCGAAATCTGTGGTGAACTCGATAGAGTCCCTGTTGTTGTTCAGGGTGTCGTTCAGGCCTGGCTCATAAAGATCAGCGGTATAGGTGGATGAGAGCTGGGAGACCCTTTTCTCATTGATGTCCACCCCGATGACCTTGTAACCCACATTGGCGAGAGCTGCGGTGAGCGGCAACCCGATGTATCCTACCCCTATGACCGAGACGGTGTTGTTATCCATTTTTGTCGTTTCGATTGAAGGGTGAGTGCTATTTAAAGATTTCTAGTCTTGTGGGCTGTAAATGAGACGTAGATTATCAGAAAATATTTTAACTTTTTATTTCAGCGTCATAACGCGACAAAACCTGAATCTTTTTATAGGAGATGGATGTACCTTCCGCACATGGTCACTTTTCGCCAGATTGCACGGCATACCTCAAGATTCGGTGTGGCAAGCCTTGTCGACAGGATCTCTAACCTCGCCCAGATGAGGCTTGAGGATCAGAGGAGGAACAGGCTTTTCCGCAGCAAGCGCCCGAAAGGCGACGCCACCATCCTCGTCCTCGGCAACAAGATGAAGCTCTCTATGGACGATTTCGGCATCCACAAAGATCTCTTCCTCGACAGCATTAGGGAACCTATCGCTACCTCGTTTATTATGGGATATCTCAGACCTAAAGATATCATTCTTGAGATCGGTGCGAATATCGGATACTATACTCTTATCGAATCAAAGTTATGCAGGAAGATTTACGCTGTCGAGCCAGTCCCTGACAATGTCAAATATCTCCGGGAGAATGTGTCGATCAACAAGTGCAGGAATGTCGAGATTTTCCAGCTCGCCATGGGCGACAGGAAGGGGCTCATCCCCATGCATATCTCCACCAAGAGCAACCTCCATTCATTCTATTCCAAAGACGGCTCCACCCATACCCTAAAAGTGGAGATGGATAGGGTTGACGATTTCCTCGTCGGGAAGACTGCCCCGACATTTGTCCGCATGGATGTGGAAGGCTATGAAGGCAACATCATCAAAGGGATGAAGAAGACCCTCCCGAAACTGAGAGGGATGTTCATCGAGCTCCACTCCAACTTCATGCCGCTCCAAGAGACACAGGACCTCTTGACCACAGTGAAAAAGCATGGTTTCCGGCCTGCCCTTATCATCAACCATGACCGCTCGAAGTTCGCAGAAGTCCTCCCTCCGCGCCACCTCGAGAGGATCTATCAGGGTTACCTAGGAAATTACGAGATATTTTTTGATCGGCAGAAGAAATAAGTATCATTCCTGACCTTGCCTGAACCTATGATTTGGAATCCTGCTTTTTTCAGGGCCGCCCCATAATCGTGGCTGAAAATGTTCCGAGCGAGCGGCCGAACAGTCCTGTCCTCGATGAGGAGGAAATGCCCACCGGTGTGTTCCCTTATCGCTTGAAGGCTCTTGCCCAGATCCTTAGGCTTGACATGCTGGAGAGTCTTCACGGATAGCACCAGATCAAATCTCTTTCCCAGGTTGACGGTATCGATAGGTGACTTGAATATGTTGGCGTGTTTCACCTTGCATTTCGCCCTCTTCACCATCTCCCCGCTGATATCAAAACCAGTGAGCTCGATTTCCGGGAATCGGTTCTCGATGAGAGCCAGTATCCGTCCATAACCGCATCCCACCTCAAGAAGCGTCTTTGGTTTATGTTCTTCCAAAAGCCGGAGAATGAAGCGTTCCTGTGCCTCTTGCATTCTCCTGATCTCAGGATGCTCCCTGCTTTTCTCGAAGAGATCTGCTTTCTTGTTCCAGTAATCCTCCGGCCTATAAAATAGAGTGAAATAGGATAGTTTACGTCTCAATGTATTCAGCATGTCGCGCTCTCGATCGCGGCGTCAGCGATCTTTGCCATATCTTTCTTTCTCAGCCCAGGGTAATTAGGGAGATTGACAACCTCGTTCGCACAGGCCAATGAAAAAGGATATTCCTTATCTTTATATCCTGCATATGGCTTCATGTACGGTATGGCATATTCGAACAGGTGTCCGACATGGATGCCCCGTTCTGCCATGCGTTCCGCAAAGGCATTCCTGTCCGCCACCCTGGGGACATAATGCGAATAAGTCGCCTCCTTCATGAGGGGAGGGAGTGTGATCCCTTGTACATCCTTGAGACGGCGGTCATAGTATGCGGCGATGCTCCTTCTCCTCTCTGTTATCTCAGGGATCTTCTTCAGCTGAGCTTTCCCGATCTCCGCCTGGAGAGAAGAGAACAATTGGTCATGATTTTTTGGCATAGTGATCTCGTCTTCCGAATAATACTTTGTCCTCCAATCGAGGAGGCCATGTTTCCATGCTCCGTAAGTGAAAGAATAAGCCAGATTCCTGGTTGCCATGAGCTCAGCGAGTATCTTTCCTGCTTTCATGACCGAACCCAGGAACGGATAAGACGAAAAATTGGCGTCCCTGTACTCTTTAGTCTTCTGGTAGAGCGTATAATCATCTGTAGTGAGCATCCCGCCGTCGAAAGTCGTCATGGGCTTCCCTATCCCCATGGCGTAGATCGCCGCGTCTCCCTCGTTCGCGATGAGCCTCTCTTTCCCCAGCACCTTGGTACCGTAGGCAAGCGCGCAATCCTGGATGATGAGCTGGCCTTCGAGTTTTCCCTTGAGCCTGTCATTCAAGGCTTCTATATCACAGGGATATCCAAAGAGGTTAGTGGGGATGACTGCCTTGGTGTTTTTAGTCAATGCCACCTTCTCCATGTCCATATTGAATCCTTTGGAATCGATGTCCACGAACCTCGGGGCATTCCCTGATGCCACAACGCAATTCGGGACCACGACGCAGGTATAAGCTGGCATGAGGACCTCTGCGTCCTTCACCCCTTGAGCTTTAAGGCAGGAAAGGATGGCCGATCTCCCGTACTGGAACGAGAGCGCGTGTTTCGCCTTGAAGGTCTTCGCGAACCTCTCCTCGAACGTGGTGATAGATTCCCTGGATGTCCGGATGGCTGACAGCAGTTCTTTGTGGTCGACGAAAGGCCTGAGTTTAGGGATCATAACACATCCATGCAAGCGTCGATACCTTATAAAGATTCCGGCCCGGTATGGAAGAGATCCCTTTTCCCGGAAGCGAAAAGGAAGATCGCCCCCGTGACCAGATAATTGAACACCCTCATGACGATATAGGTGCTGATGACGATAGCCGGTTCTACACCGAGAGACGGATAGAGTATGAGGGCCACTGATTCTCTCACCCCTAGGCCATCTGGCGAAAGCGGGATGAGGGATACGAATGTATTGATGCCAAGAACGCACATGATGGCGAGGATAGGGACATCCGCCCCGAATAGCATGAACGGTATCTGGAAAATGATGGCATTAACGAAGAGCATGGCGCAGGTGATAAGCGCATCGACCGCTATTAAGAGACGGTTCTCCTTGAGGTACGATGAAAGCGCACTGAAGAAACCGCTGAATCTTGAGGCTATCTTTTTTTGGAGCAGTCTATGGAGGAATCTTTGGAACGGCTGGCTGAAGATGATGGCTCCCCCAAAAATGGAGAGGGTGATGAAAATGAGCAAAGATAACCCTCCGCTCCCAAAGGGAAAAAATATTAAAAAACCGACCCCTGCGAAAAGGAATGCCACTGCGAGGCTTACCCCTTTATCAATGACATACACAGCAGCCCCGGTCATCGCTGGGATCCCTCTCCGTTTCAGGAAATAGACCTGTGAGAACTGGCCGAGCTTTGCGGGAGTGATGACAGAAAATGCCCATGAGACCGCGCTGATGGAAGTCACATCCCAGAAACTCAAAGCCCTACGGAAAGGCTTGATCAGCACATACAATATGACCCCTGAAAGCAGTATATTCATGACGTAGAGAGAAAGGAGCAAAGGGAATATCCAAAAGGGAAGAGAAAGAAGGGTATCAAGCACTCTTTCCCATCCGACAAGCGTGATGATGACGACAAAGATGAGGATTCCTGCAGCCAGCTTTGCGATCCTCTTCCAATCCATCATGTCTGCGTCATTCATGCGGGATTATATTAAGATAACGGTACCGGATCAGAGATAATACATCACAAGAAGAAGGCCTTCTCCACCACCGCTGGGACCCAGATTAGACAATAGCCATCCCACACAACGATATCAAAGAAAGACAAAATAAACTACCGAAGGAATCATCACTTCTGCCCGTTTGACTCATGAAGCACATCTACACCGTCAGGAACTTGCTGAACATGATCCCGAAGATATAATGGAACGCCCAGAACATCCCGAAAGCGATCACCACATAGATGACGATGGTCTTGAGGGATTTCTTGACCTGGCCTTCTTTGATGATACCGATGAGATACGCTGAGCAGAAAGCAGTGATCAGTGTCGCGATAAGGGTGAAGATGAAGAAATTATGTTCGTTCACCGTGATCTGCAAAGAGAAATTGAGCGCGTTGCTCGCCCCGGTCGAAAAGATCTTGTTGATCATCCCCTTGATGAGGACCAGGATATGGTATGATGAGGAGAAGAGCGCGGGTGCGATGACGAGCGCCATCATGCTGATGAAGAAGATATATCCTGAGACATTCGAGATGATCTGTTCCTGCATATAATGATGCATATTGATGTTCTCGATGAGCCTGTCGATGAGAGCGATGGAGTTGGCACCTTCCTCATCAGCCTTTCCCACCAAAGTCATGGCTTCGAGCAGGTAGATCGAATTATATTTCCTTGATTCCGTGATCAGCGCTTCTTTTGTCGCCTTCCCGAGCTTGATGGACTTGACGATATCCTTCAGGATGTCATTCAGGAAACCGTATTCAGTATTGAGCGACTTCTCCAGGGCATTATAAAGTGGCATCCCGGAGCGGAGCTGCAGATTGACCTCGGTCAGGAAATCAGGGAGCGCCTTGTCGATCTCCTTTGCCCGCCGATAGGACATGCTGACAAGATAAGCCTGGAAGATGAAATAGCCGATGAGATAGAGCCCGACCTCAAGGAACACTACGATGAAAAGGAAGAGGACGACCCGGATGACATCAGGCATAGACTCGAAGAAATTCACCATGATGAGTATGCTGAGGACAACATCAATCACCACTGTAAAATAGAAGAGGTATGACAGCAGACGGTAGGGGACCTTATGGATGCCCAGGGTCTCAAGGCGTGAACGAAGGGCCCTCCTGAGCCAGAATGGGACGAGGAAATCCCCCAGTTTCTCGTTGAAGGTGAGATTGATGATCCCCTTTTCCTTTATCATGTTAGATCTTTAGGTTAGGTCTCGTCTTTGAGAACAGGTTGATGAAGATGAACTGCACGAGGAGGATGAACCCTAAGAGGAGCCCGAAGACGATAGTGAAGAAGCTCTCCTGGATATTTGAGAGGGCGATCGAGAGGATGATGACAAGCCCGACGCTCCCGATAGAAGGGAGGACAGTCCCGAAGATGAGGTACACCATAGCGAGCGGACCGAGTTTTTTACCGTACAGATTGATCTTGTTGATCTGTTCATGGATCATCTCCTGGAGCGTCACTTCCATGACCGCCTCAAGATCTGATCCGGTCATGAGGGCGCTCTTGACCTGGGTCTGGACCTTCCGGAATGATTTCGATGGGCTGAGATGGATGGATTCCTCGATGGCTTTCTCGATAGGCTGGCCGAGGTAGATCTTGGAGACCACCTCATCGAAGAAGCGGGCGGTGAAGTCCGATGATTTCGCGAGATCCGCATAGGCAGAGAAAAGCGACATCCCCGACTGGAGGTTGATGACGAATTTCCTCGTCATGGAAGGCATGTCCTGGTCTATCTTGTATCCGAGGACATTGCACTGGATCTTCGGGAGGCTGATGAGGGTATAGAAAAGGATGCACGCGAAAACAGCGAATACCCCCAGTGCGGAGAGGACGCTGAGCGTCCCCTTGATGCTCCCGAGGATGAGGAAGAGGACCGGGATCGCCGCGAAGACGAGGAACATCATGAACACCAATCTCTGGAATTTCTGGAGCGTGTAGCCCATGCGTGAGACCGCCAGCTCATACTGGATTTTCGGACGCAATGCGATGATGATATTGAATGCTATGGTTCCACCCTATTTTGATCTCTTGTTGACCTTGTTCAATTCGCTGAGAAGCTTGTCTATCCTTCCCCAGTCCAGAGGTTTTCCTAAGGTGTCATCCACAGCCTGGACGCCGCTTTTCGTTTCAGTCTTTGCAGCATCCCCTTTCTTGCCCACCTTATCAGGCGAATCGCTTCCTTTCTGCGATTGAATGGCTTGTTGACTGAGTGTCACCTCATCCCCCCCTTTTTTTGCCGAGACTGCTTTTTCCAGGAGAGGAGCATTGACCGCCTGCCCGCTTACCGATTTTCCAGAAATGCTTCTCCTATCAGGCGATAAGGAAGGCGGAGCGACTTTTTGGCTCTTCGGGGTGTCCCTGGCTAGTTTCTGAGGAGCAAGAATCTTCTTTTTTTCTGGCGCAGGGACCTGGTCTTTCTTCCTGTTATCTTTGGATGGAACCTCTGCCACCTGGCGTTTGACCCCCTGGAAAGATACTGATCCTATTTTATTTTCCACAGGTTTCACGATCGGGGCTCCGGTAGACCACCCTCCAACTGGCGGAGCTGCCATCCCTGACGCAGAGGGTTTAGGAGTGAGGGAAGAAGATGGTG
>Ga0209575_10000493_pt1 | contig 24518 bp, 9 predicted proteins | sample Medcelwee11metaG_FD_187172 | JGI IMG/M metagenome (GOLD analysis project Ga0209575, IMG submission 187172) | Freshwater pond sediment microbial communities from the University of Edinburgh, under environmental carbon perturbations - Medium... | ecosystem: Environmental > Aquatic > Freshwater >...
TTTTAAATTCCCCTTTCGATCAGGAAGGGGAATTTAAAATGCCGGTAGTAAAAGAACCTGTCATACCCGATAATACAGTCTATATCACAGATTTCGGGGCTGTCAGTGACGGGCAGACCCTGAATACCAAAGCTATTTCGGATGCTATTAATGATGTATCAGAAAAAGGCGGTGGAAAGGTTGTAATACCTAAGGGATTATGGCTGACAGGGCCTATTATACTGAAAAGTAATATAAATATTCACGCGGAGGAAGGGGCACTTGTGATCTTCAGCCCTGATAAAAATCTCTATCCAATAATTGAAACCAGCTTCGAAGGCAATAATACTTTCAGGTGTATGTCTCCGATCTTTGGAAAGGATCTTGAAAATATAGCATTCACGGGAAAAGGTATTTTTGATGGTACCGGGGAAGTATGGAGGCCTGTCAAAAAAGAAAAGCTGACAGAATCGCAATGGAAAACGCTTATCAGATCAGGCGGAATTGTGAACGATGACGGGAAGATCTGGTATCCTTCCGAATCATCTTTCGAAGGACAGAAAATAAGTGGAATGAATGTCCCGAACCAATTAAGAAGCATTGAAGATTTTGAAAAAATTAAAGATTTTCTTCGCCCGGTTATGGTAAGTCTTGTTAATTGTAAAAAAATACTCTTCGACGGACCTGTCTTTCAGAATTCTCCTGCATGGTGCCTGCACCCGCTGATGTGTGAAGATCTGACTATCCGTAATGTAACCGTAAGAAACCCCTGGTTTTCACAAAATGGTGACGGGCTCGATATTGAATCATGTAAGAACAGTATAGTTTATGACAGTAATTTTGATGTAGGCGATGATGCTATCTGCATAAAATCAGGGAAAGATGAAGATGGCAGGAAACGGGCAAAACCGACTGAAAACCTGGTAATAAGGAACTGTATTGTTTATCATGGCCATGGCGGAGTTACGATTGGAAGTGAAATGTCGGGAGGAGTAAAAAATGTATATGTTTCCGGCTGCACCTTCATTGGAACTGATGTGGGTCTTCGTTTTAAAAGCAATCGCGGCAGGGGCGGGATTGTCGAAAACCTCTTTTTTTCAGATATAGATATGATCAACATCCCGACCCAGGCAATCTCATTTAATATGTACTATGGAGGATTGTCTGTTTCAGAAATGGTTGCTGAAGGCAGAAATGCTGGTCCGGCAACTGCAGAAGTACCTTCTTTCAGCGAAGAGACTCCTGTTTTCAGGAATATTACAATTAAGAATGTGACTTGTAAGGGAGCATCACAGGCTCTGTTTCTGCAGGGATTACCTGAACAGAACCTGGAAAATATCATTCTTGAAAATATTGATATTGAAGCAGATAATGGCATGGAATGTATTGATGCCAGTGGAATTTCAATTAAAGGAATGCGGCTTATTACAAAAAGTCTGACAGCCATAAGGATTATTAACAGTAAGAATATCAATGTTGAAATGCTTGATGTTCCTTTTATTAATGATCATAACATTGAAATAAAAGGTGAAAAATCAAATAATATTAAGATAAGGCTGAAAAATAAAGGGAATGAAATCAATACAGTAATAGGAAAAGAATCAGATACCGGGACAATTAATATTTTTTGAGAAAATCTTACCTGCTATTTGGGAATTATATCCCGCTGCGGGAAACAGGACACTCCTCTTTGGGAAGAATTATATGACACATTTTACAGGGTTGGCTTAACTTCATTTAAATATTTAACGATTAAAATGAATCATACAAACCGCGATCTGAAAAAAATGAATCTGACTATAATTCTTATTTCGATTGGATTATTATTAACAGTAATGCTGTTTTTTCTGATAAGCTTTTAACATATAATGGGAACTAATCTTAAATACCAAAATATCATTTGATTATTTAAAATAACTAACCTAAATCCAGATTATCTATGAAAAAAATTCTAAAAGTTTTCCTGCTGCTCCTGGTCTTTATAACTGGGACCTCAGGTGTTTTTGCACAGAGAACAGTGACAGGGACTGTTTCTGATTCTGAAAAACAGCCGGTTGTTGGTGCAAATGTTGTTGTAAAAGGGACTACAATCGGAGCAATTACTGATATTAACGGGAAATATTCCATTAATATTCCATCACCTGAAAGCATAATTGTCTTCTCATTTATCGGATATTTAAACCGGGAAATAACAGTTGGCAATAATACAGTAATTGATATTACTCTTGAGACTGAAGCCATGGCCTTGAGTGAGGTTGTAGTCGTAGGGTATGGTACTCAGAAAAAAACAAATCTGACAGGATCAGTTGCTACTGTTCAGGGTGAAGCACTTACAAGTTATCCAATACCTAACGCCGCGATGGCAATGCAGGGTAAAATTGCCGGTGTTACAATTACTTCAATTGACGGCCGTCCTGATGCAACAGTCAGAATTCGTGTCCGCGGTGGTGGGTCAATCACCCAGAGTAATGATCCTCTCTTCCTCGTTGATGGTTTTCCTGTTGGGAACATTAACGATATTCCTGCTACACAGATTGAAAGTATCAATATTCTGAAGGATGCCAGCTCAGCTGCAATATATGGTGCCAGAGGTGCTAACGGAGTTGTAATTATTACAACCAAGGCACCTAAGATCGGGAAGATGAATATTACCTATGATGGTAATTATCAGATCAAAGTACCAACAAAATATATTGGTGTTTTAAATCCTTATGATTTTGTCAGGATACAATGGGAATATGGAACTCTGTTTTCACTTGGCGATGCATGGGCTCTGGCATACGGGCTTGGCACTCATTTGACCACATCATTCCCTTCTCCACCCTATCCAGACTACAGTACACTCAATCCCGGAGGTATCGATAGTTATAGAACTGCCGAATTCAGAGATGTCACAAGAGAAGCGATCAATACAGCATATGCACAAAATCACACAATTAGTATCAGCGGAGGTGATGAAAAGACTAAATACCGAATTTCTTATGACAATGTAAACGATGAAGGAATTAGAATAAAGTCATCCCAGGAAAGGAATAACATACTTGCTAAACTTCAGCAAAAGATCACAAAAGGTCTTGTTTTGGATCTGGATCTGTTTTACCGTAACAATGTGGTTTACAGTAGCGGTACCAGTTCAACATCATTGATGAATTTTACACCTGTTACTCCGCTGGGTGATATAAGCGGGGAGAATACCCAGCTTGGAATGTATGAAGCTAATATAAGACCTGCTTTTGATCCAATCGAAATAATTAACGATACTTATAATAAATCAGTTTCACAGGTTTATCGTGGAGGTGCAGCTCTTGCCTGGACAGTTTTTGAAGGTTTTACACTGCGTTCAGAGTATAGTACCTCACAAGGATTCAGCTCCGGGTATATATGGACTGGACCTTTTGCAAAAAATACTGTTGGCGTTGAAGGAGGAGATGCCAGAATCAACACAGGTAAATCTAAAAGTTATCTTTTAAGTAACACAATAAATTATGCTGTAAAATTTAGTACTCTTGATCACCAGCTGGACTTAATGGTAGGTCAGGAAGCAAATAATAGTTCAAGTGAAAGTGGTTACTTCTTAGGAACAAGGTATCCTGTATCATTCGATTATAAGAGGGCCTTCTCAATGATGAACCAATATGGAAATCAGACAGAAGTCAGAATATCAAATTCATTTAGCGAGCCCGACCGTATGCTATCATACTTTGGACGGGCAAATTATGGTTACAAAGACCGTTACCTCTTAACAGCCACATTCCGTGCTGACGGATCAAGTAACTTTGCTCCAAATCACAGATGGGCTTATTTCCCGGCACTTTCAGTTGCATGGCGTATTTCCGAAGAACAGTTTTTAAAAGATGTTTCGTTTGTAAGTAATCTGAAACTACGTTTAAGTTACGGGGAGGCCGGAAACGACCGGATCAGTTCCGGATTATGGAAAAGCGAATGGTCTGCATCTGCAAACGGATATTCATACCTTGATGTAGGTAACTTATACTATGTACCTTCTTCTACCATGATGACTAATCCTGAACTGAAATGGGAAACATCAATTACCCGTAATGTCGGAATTGATTTTGGACTTTTCGAAAACAGGATATATGGTACTTTCGACGCTTATTATAATACAACCAAAGACCTATTAATGGTTGTGCAGATACCTGCCTATACGGGTTATACAACTCAGATGCAGAACGCAGGTGAAACAAGCAATAAGGGTATTGAACTGACTATTGGCGGTGATATCATCAAAACAAAAGATCTTAAGATATCAGCTGACTTCAATATCTCTTTCAACAAGAACCGTGTTGAATCTCTTGCAGAGGGTATGGATTATTATTATTATGGAAGTGGTGGCGTTAATATGAGACCTCAGGGAACCAACTATGGATTAATAGTAGGACAACCGGTAGGCCTGTTCCGTGGTTTTATTTATGATGGATACTACACGACATCTGATTTTGATTACAATCCTGCAACTCATGCGTACACTCTTAAAGCCGGAGTTGCCAATTCGGCCACAATTCAGGGAACAGTTCCGGGTTTACCGTCTGGTTGCTACCCGGGTATGCTGAAACTTAAAAAACTCGGTACTACTAACAATGCTACTGTAATAAATGATCTGGACGATGTTACTGTAATCGGTGATCCAAATCCCAAACACACCGGAGGATTTAACCTTAACGCTTCATATAAGGGCATTGATATGCTTCTCGCTTTCAACTGGTCATATGGTAACGACATATACAATGCTGATAAATCAGTTAATAAATACGGCGCCAAGAATCCTTTCCATAACTTCTCAGATGCAGTTGCCAACTGGTACAAAATCTTTGATATAGATGAAGATGGCAATCTTGTACGTGTTTACGATCCTGCCGAGCTCGATGCACTGAATACAGGTACAACAACCTATTACCCGTTCCAGGAACTTGAAGTGATAAATTCATCTATTATTGAAGACGGCTCATTCCTGCGTTTGAACAATGTCACACTTGGTTATACATTACCTGCAGATCTGACAAAGAGAATTGCTATCCAGAAACTCAGAGTTTATACAACTATCTACAATGCATTGTTGTGGACTAAATATTCTGGTTTAGACCCGGAAGTAAGTACTGGTTCTACAAGTAGTACCTATCCTTTCCCGGGGATGGACTCCGGTGCTTATCCAAGAGCACGCACTTTTACATTTGGAGTTAATGTAATGTTCTAACCATGACTTATAATAAATTTTTAAAAAAAGAAAAAATGAAAAGAAAAATTATATATCTGGGTGTAATAACAGCATTGTTTATTACCTCGTGTAAAGACTATCTGGATGTAAAATCTGATTCAAAATTCGATAGTGACTTCGTGTTTTCAAATGAGTACGAGGCAAATAAAGCGGTTTTGGGTGCTTATGAACTGTTGAGAGGCAGCACAGGTATTCATTCAAATGGTTTATGGTATGATCAGATAGCCGTACAATCAGACATTGAATGTCCTCCGGAAATACCAACATACGGTGGACGCTATAACCCTGAGAACTGCTATAATTCAGCTGTTCAGTTAAGTGACATGCCTATTGGGTCGTGGAATGGAATGTATACTCTTATTAACCGTTGCAATATTATAATTGAGGCATTTGAATCAAACGAAGCATTTATTGCTGTTTCGAAAACAGAACCTTCAGGACTTACTCATCTGTATGGTGAAACAGTTGCCCTTCGTGCCACATGTTATTTTGAATTAACACGTTGCTGGGGTGATGTTATATATAGTACCAAACCAATTACAAGTCAGGCTGATTACGAAGGGTTAACAGTTACCGACAGAAGTGAAATTCAGGAAGCAGAAATTGAGAAACTTATAGAAGTTGAACCAATGATGTACCAGCTAAACACTGGTTCCGGAAGAACAGCAGAAAGGATGACCAGAGAGTTTGTCCAGGGACTTATCGGTCGTATGGCGCTTCTTCGCGGAGGTTATGCACTTCGTCCTGTTGAGTATACAGGTGATGGTACGGTAATCCAGACACATCCTGAGTGGGGGAAAATGGTTCGCAGGACAGACTATCTGGATTATTATACAACAGCAAATACTTACCTTAAAAAAGTTGTAAACGAAGGTAACGCAACATTGATAACTGTTGATCCGAGAACCCCTGCTTCTAAGTTTAGTAATCCTTTCCAGCTTGTTTTCCAGAAAACGATGGATAATCAGTTAAGTACTGAATCTATATATGAAGTACCCGAATTGCCAGGAGCAAGCAGTGTGGAACGTCCTTATGCATTCGGTCGTCCTTCCGATGGAGGGTCAACGGATTACCCGCCAAAAGCCTATGGTCAGATCCGTTTCTTCCCCACATTTTATTATGGAATGTACAACCCGAAAGATTTACGCCGCGATGTCACTGTTGCTGTTACAGCTTTAGGAGGAAAAGCAAATGAAAAGATTATGTCGTTAAAAAAAGGTAACAAAAGTCAGGGAGGATTAGCACTTAACAAATGGGACTATTGCCGGATGACTGATAAAACTTATGCCGTAAAACAAAGGGTATCAGGGATTAATGCTCCATATATGCGTCTCGATGATATGATCCTGCTTCTTGCTGAAACAGAGGCAGTGCTGTCACATGATGGTCCCGCCAGAGCCGAATTATTAAAAATACGTCAGCGGGCTTTCGATCCTGATGATCCTGATTATACAGCATTAACAACTACTTATGTAAACAGCCTGAGTGGCGATGCTTTACTGTCAGCAATCCAGGATGAACGTGCATTGGAATTGGCCGGCGAAGGTCAGAGAAAATACGACCTGGTACGCTGGGGTATCCTGGGAAAGAAAATTAATGAACTTCAAACCCAGATGGGTGCCATGATTGACGGTTTGCAAACAAATGGTTATTATACATTTGCAAATGGAAACACAATCCGTAAATACATCTATACAAAGATTGTCAATAAGGCTTCTGCTGCTACATTAGGAGTAGCTGATTTGCTTACAACCTCATGTGATGTTCTTAGTACAGATCCAGCTTATCCTCTTCTCTATCCTGCATGGAGAGGCACTTTTACAGAATGGACTGCACCTGCTGGCGTAACATTAAAAAAAGAAATGGTGGCTATAGAGGGTCTGTTCGGGCTCCCTGCTGACACAACCGCTCTGAAAACTAACGGATATGTTATGACTAAATGGGGAGTAGACCTGATAAGCGATGTCTGGAGACCTGTTGCTACCGGAATTTTCGGTGGTTATCTGCCTGCAAGTTATACTGCTGGTTACCCCCCTCGTTATATCCTTGCAATTCCAGCTACAACAATAGCATACTCAAATGGGATGATTACAAATAGCTACGGATTTCCGAACCAATAAAATCTTAAAACTTTAGAAAAGATAATCCGTAATAATTATTACGGATTATCTTTTTTTTAGACTTTTTTAACTAAATAAAAATCAGGAAGTAATCTATTCTTCTTATTTTGTAATCCTCTTTATAAAGCACTGATGAGAAGTACAGAATTTTTTATTTTATTCAGCATTTTTGCTGCTATTATTCCAAACACAGGAGACATGACAAAAGAAAGCAAATCAAAAAAGACTGGTAAGCCGACTGAATGGATACTGAGTAAACTGATTGAAAAACCAGTTCAGGGTATAAGCATCAAAGGAAAACCAGGGACCATCGAAAGTAAATATGGAAAAGCCGTAACTTTTAATGGAATTGATGATGCAATCTTTATTGAAAAAAATCCGATTGCAGGCCTGGATCAATTTACAGTTGAAGTAATATTTCAACCCTCCAGCGGGTGGAATTTCGAACAACGCTATTTACATATTGGTGATGCCCAGGGTGACAGGCTTCTGCTTGAATTAAGATCCACAAAAACCGACTGGTACTTTGATGCATTTTTAAAAGTGGGAACACAGGGATTGACACTGATCGAACCTGAATTATTACATCCTCTTGACAAATGGTATCATCTTGCTTATGTAATTAACAATAGTAAACTTGAAACATATGTGAACGGAATCAAAGAACTGGAAGGAACTCTTGAACATGGCCAGGTAAATGGCAGGATGACCTCCATCGGGGTAAGGCAGAATGGCGTGTCGTGGTTCAAAGGAGCTATCTATAAAATAAAAATATCTCCTAAAGCCTTAACACCAAAGGAGTTTCTGAAATTATAAAATAAAATTAACTACTGACAGATATAACTTACTCATAACCATTTTATATAATCATTAACATATAAGCTTTTTATGAAAATCACTAAAATTTATTTAAGCATTATGCTTTTTGCATTTGTTACAAATCACCAACTTTCAGGTCAAAACACTAAACTGGTACAGGAGGCAGAACAGGCAATGCTTCGTTCAACCCAATTTATGGTCGAAAAAGTGAGTACAAACGGTGGATACGTGTGGAACTACTTACCAGATTTGTCGCGACGTTGGGGTGAAATGGAAGCTTATAAAACAATGATATGGTTACAGAGCCCCGGAACAGTGAGTATGGGACATCTTTTCCTGGATGCTTACCAGGCTACAGGTAATGAATACTACTACCAGGCTGCCGAAAAGACAGCATCTGCAGTTGTCTGGGGACAGAGTCCTGAAGGAGGCTGGAACTATGTAGTTGATTTTGCTGGCGACCGGTCATTAAAACAATGGTACAGCACGATTGGTAAAAACGGGTGGCGACTTGAGGAATTTCAGCACTATTACGGAAATTCAACTTTTGACGATGATGTTACTTCCAATGCTGCACGATTCATTTTAAGAATGTACCTCGAAAAAATGGATCCAAAATGGAAACCCGTACTTGATAAAGCAATCGATTTTATACTCGAAAGCCAGTACCCGTTGGGAGGATGGCCCCAGAGATTTCCACTGAAATACGACTATAATAAGGAGGGACATCCGGATTATACATCATATTATACTTTTAACGACGATGTAATCTGGGAGAACGTCAATTTTCTTGTACAATGCTATCAGATGTTAGGACAGGAAAGACTTCTCGATCCAATCAGACGGGGAATGAACTTTTATTTGATCTCACAGGATAGCAGCGGTGGCTGGGGACAACAACTAGGAATGAATCTCGAAGCAGAGGGTGCACGTACTTATGAACCAAAAGCTCTTCTGCCCCGTGCTGCTTATGGAAATGCAATGCTCCTGATGACATTCTATCAATATACCGGTGATAAGAGATACATTGCACGCGTTCCTGATGCCATTAACTGGCTTGAGAGAGTTAAACTTCCTGAGAACCAGACAGCCGGAGGCAGATTTACTCATTCCACTTTTGTTGAAATGGGAACAAATAAACCTATTTATGCCCACCGTCATGGTTCTAACGTAAAATATGGCAGATATTTCGTTGATTATAATGATCAGAAACTGCTCGGCCATTATGGAGGAAAATCTTCGATCCAGGTCTCTCGTCTGAAAGCTGAATACAACCGTATCGCCGCTCTCTCACCGGAAGAAGCAACAAAAAATTCACCTCTGAAGGTGGAAATCTTCAATGAAGAAGGAACTCCTCAGCAATATTACAGTCTTAACAGGTCCTTTCCCATGAAACCAGATGAAAATCAGATAAAAACAATTATCGGTAAACTGGATAGTGAAAACAGGTGGCTTGTCAAACATGCCTCCAAAAGCAATCTTTATATTGGTGATGGACAAAAACAGGAGCTTACAGATGAATTTGCATCAACAAATGTTGGTGATGAAACAGACACCTCACCATACAGGGATGAATCTGATCAGGATTATATTACAACCTCTGAATATATAAGAAATATGAGTATGCTGATCAGTTATATCAAATCAGTTAAAACTCCTGTAGCATCTCAGAAAAAATAAAAGGAATTAAATAAAGTGCTGTTAATATTAATGGTTAAATTCTAATAATCCGGAATAGAAAAAGAAACACTAGTATGGATTGAAAAATGAAATACACGGTTTATTTTTCACGATTTATTTTCCTCTCTGCACTGCTTCTGATTTCCTGTAAGAACAGCGAATCATTAATTCTTCAGGTGAGTAACCTTCGGACTGAGATGCTTTTAAATCCAGAAGGTATTGATTGTGCGAATCCTAAATTAACATGGCAACTGTCTGGCGATCAGAGAGACATTTACCAGACAGCGTACAGGATACTGGTAGCCTCTTCGCCTGAAAAACTTGAATTAAACGAAGGAGATCTCTGGGACTCCGGTAAAATTGAATCTGACCAGTCTGTACTTGTGCCCTATAATGGTTCCCCATTGAATAGCCGGATGAGATGTTACTGGAAAGTAAAAGTTTGGTCAAAAAACGGCGAAAGTCAATGGAGTGAAATAGCAGGCTGGAGCATGGGGCTTTTATATGAAAATGAGTGGCAGGGCCGGTGGATAGGTTTCGACAGAAGATTCCCATGGGATAATGAAGGGAACTCTTCACGTTTATCGGCACGCTATTTCAGGAAAGAATTTACAGCTTCAAAAAAGATCCGACACGCCACTGCCTACATTATCGGACTTGGATTATATGAATTGTATATCAACGGGTTAAAGATAGGTAATCAGGTTCTGTCGCCTGCTCCTACCGATTATACCAGAAATGTAAAATATAATGTATTTGATATCACCGGGAATGTTCATACCGGCATAAATGCTATTGGAGTCGTGCTTGGAAACGGCAGGTATTTTACAATGAGGCAAAACTATAAACCTTATAAGATCAAAAATTTTGGCTACCCAAAGCTTTTGTTTCAGTTAGAAGTTGAATACACTGATGGCACTAAAAGGTTGATAACCTCTGACGATACATGGAAAGGAACCGCAGATGGCCCGATCCGCTCCAATAATGAATACGATGGCGAAGAATATGATGCACGTAAAGAATTCGCCGGATGGAACATTCCGGGTTTTAATGATAACTATTGGGAAAATGCTGAATATGTTCAGGAACCTGGTGGCACTCCCGAAGCACAGCTGAACGATAACATGCGGGTGATGGATTCTGTCAGCCCAGTTTCGGTGACCCTGATCAGGCCGGATACTTATATTATTGATATGGGGCAAAACATGGTTGGCTGGGTTAGGATGAGAGTGAAAGGAGAGAAAGGAGAGAAAGGAAGGCAGGTAAAATTACGTTTTGCTGAAATTTTACAAACCAGTGGAGAACTTTTTACTGAGAACCTGCGCGATGCAAAAGTTACTGATATTTATACTCTGAAAGGCGGAGAAGAAGAAGTCTGGGAACCCTCATTTGTTTACCATGGTTTTCGCTATGTCGAGGTTTCCGGCTATCCCGGAAAGCCTGCTACCGATGATTTTAAAGGTATGGTTGTTTACGATAATATGAATACTACCGGTACGTTTGAAACTTCAAGTCTTTTAACTAATAAGATCTTCAAAAATGCATCCTGGGGAATAAAAGGTAATTACAAAGGGATGCCTGTTGATTGTCCACAACGCGACGAACGTCAGCCATGGTTGGGCGACCGTGCAACTGGCTCTTATGGCGAGAGTTTTATCTTCAATAATGCTCCCCTCTATATCAAATGGATGGATGATATACAATATTCACAAAAAGCCGACGGAAGTATTTGCGATGTGGCCCCTGCATATTGGCGATATTACAGCGACAATATGACCTGGCCCGGAACTTATCTCCTTATTAATGATATGCTTTATAAACAGTATGGAGATAAAACTCCTGTCATAAAACATTATCAATCCATGAAAAAATGGATGGAATATATGAGAGATTGTTACATGAACGAAAATTTCATTGTCACAAAAGACAGTTACGGCGACTGGTGCGTTCCTCCTGAAACCATTGAAGCTGGACGAGGTAAGAGTGCTGATGTCAAACATCCGAGCAACCTGATTGCCACAGCCTATTATTACCACTTGTTGCAGCTGATGCAGAATTTTGCCAGACTATCAGGGAATAATGCTGATATAATCGAATATAGTGACCTTGCAGATAAAATAAAAAAAGGATTCAATAATGAATTTTTTAATCCCGACAGTTCCTGTTACGGGGAGAACAAACTTACAGACAACCTTCTACCTCTCAGTTTTGGGATGGTCCCGGAGAACCATGCAAAAGCTGTCTTTAATAATATCACGCATATTATTGAAGTAAAAAATAATGGTCATCTGAGCTGCGGATTAGTTGGCATTCAATGGCTGATGCGTGGATTAACGGAAAATGGCAGGCCTGATTTAGCTTTTAAAATTGCCACCAATACCACTTATCCCGGCTGGGGTTATATGATAGAAAACGGGGCAACAACAATATGGGAACTCTGGAATGGCAACACAGCTGCACCTAATATGAACTCTTACAACCACGTAATGCTGCTTGGAGATCTTTTAATTTGGTATTTTGAAAACCTGGCCGGAATAAAATCTAATCCTGAAAAACCAGGCTTCAAAGAGATCATTATGAAACCGGAATTAATTAATGGCCTTGACTTTGTGAAAGCTTCTTACAACTCAATGTACGGACTTGTTAAAAGTGAATGGGCAAAGGAGGGAAATAGCTTTTCGTGGGACATAACGATACCCGGAAACACAAAAGCTATGGTTTTTATCCCGGCATTATCTAAAACATCTGTGACCGAAACTGGTAAAAAAGCAGCCGGTTCAGAAGGAATGAAATTCATAAGAATGGAACAGAACAGGGCAATATTCGAAATTGGATCGGGAGAATACCATCTTAAATCAAAATTTTAAGTTTTATAAACCTAACAGGAGAAACCAATGAAGAAACTATTTACAGGGATTACACTTTTGGTCCTTTACTTACTGTTTCCCAAAGCAAATGCTCAGATAAATAATAATGCCCTTAACTGGAGCATGAACACTGCTTACAATAATTACCTGATGCGTGATGTGCATCAACAATACGCAGATCGCAAAAAAGAGGTTTCAAAAGCATTAGTCTCAAAAGATGCGATGACTGAATATCGTAACGACTGCCTGAGGAGATATAAAAAGATAATTGGTGATTTCCCCGAAAAAAGTGACCTGAATGCAAAGATAACCGGTACTACCCTTCAGGAGGGCTTCAGAATTGAAAAGATAATTTTTGAAAGTATTCCAAAACGCTATGTAACAGCAAACTTTTATATTCCGGCAGGAGAAGGTCCATTCCCAGTTGCTTTGGAATTGTGTGGCCATGGTATGGGAGGCAAAATACCAGAATCAGAATCTGCAGTGCTATTTGCATTAAATGGAATTGCTGTACTTGTAGTTGATCCCATCGGGCAGGGTGAACGTGTTCAGTTTGTAGATAAAACCAGCCAGTCTCTCACCCGCGGGTCAACAACCGAGCATACACTCTTAAACCAGGGTGCAAATTTACTCGGAAGCTCACTTGCTGCTTATGAGTACTGGGATAACAATCGTGCTATAGATTACATTGAGACAAGAAGGGAAATAGATAAATCGAGGATCGGTGTATATGGGAGTTCAGGAGGCGGGACTCAGACAGCCTACATGGTCGGTCTTGACGACCGGATAATGGTAGCTTCAGTATGCAGCTATTTTACACAAAGAGAACGTGTTCTGGAAGTTTACGGTGCCTCAGATGGCTGCCAGCATATACCATACGAAGGTCGTGAACATCTGGAGATTGCCGACTTCGTTCTTATGATGGCACCAAAGCCTGTTCTTATTATGTCAGGCCTCTATGATTTTGTTGATTACTGGGGAGCAACCCAGGCTTTTGAAGAGCTCAGTAAGGTATACTCTGTTTTGGGAAGCCCTGAAAAAGTAAGCATGTTTACAATAGAAGGTGGCCACGGAATGCCCAAAGCAAAACGTGAAGCGCTCGTCACATGGTTCAGAAAATGGATGTATCGCGATGACTCCCCAATAAAAGAAACAAAAGTTTTTACTACACCCGCCAAAGATCTGTTAACCACTCCTACCGGCCAGGTCATTACTTCTTTTGCCGATCAGATATCCATACCTGATTATCATCTGAAACTATCTGAACAATATGATATTCAACGCACTGAATTTATAAAAAACGATAAATCAATAATAAAAAATAAAGTTCTTGAACTCCTGGGGCTTTCATTTCCATACGAAAAAATAGTTGCAGAACAGACAGGATTCACTAAGATGCGGACATATGACTTATTCAAATATCAGGTTATCAGGCCTGGTCAGATGCCGGTACCCTGTGTTGTTATCTGCCCTGAAGATGTCAAAAAGAATAGTCCTGTGGTAATTTATCTGAACGAAAGCGGTAAAGGTGATATTTTAGCCGATGAGCCAACCCTTCTTTCATTTGTCAACAGGAATGAGATCCTGCTGATTGCTGATCTGCGCGGATATGGAGAAACTGCTGACCCGTTGAGCATGAATGATACAAAATACTGGAACCGTGAGTACCGGAATGCGATGATAAGCATGCATACCGGTAAACCAATTATGGGTCAGAGAGTTATTGACATTATTTCGCTGCTTGATTTTTCTGATACAAATAACCTCTTAAAAGGACATAGAGTTAATATAGTTGCTAATGGATCTTATGGTCCTGCAGTGGTTCATGCAGCTTTTCTGGATTCAAGGATTAATCAGGCCGATATATCAAGATCGGTAAAATCATTTAATGATTATCTGAAAGATCCCATGCAGAGGGATATTTATACAAATGTCCTGTATGGCGTTTTAAAATATTATGATTTAAAAGACCTGATATCGTTATCAGGAAAGAACAGGGTGAAGTTTGTAGATTGAATCATATTCATTCATAAGAATTTAAAAATGAAAAAGACACTTTTAACCAGCCTGACTCTGGCTGCTGCATTAATTTGTTCAGCACAACAGGCAAATAGTTATAAGCCTCTCGATAACGGGAATCCAATCGTTTTTGAAGGTGATTTTATTGTTTACAATGGAAAAACTATTACCCTTGGACCTAAAGCATTCTTTATTGACGGACAATTATCAGATGAGGAAGCAGCAAAATACCCTTTTGTTTACAATACTATAAACAAAGCAGCTGAACATCTGACAGATGGTACCGAAGAATCTCCAATGGTACTTTATATTGCTCCTTATGTTTATTGGATTGACGATCCGGATGATCCGGCTGTTCGTCTCCCAAAGAATGGATTATCGCCTTATGGCCTGATAATCAAGTGTGAATGGTTGAGGTTTTACGGCTTATCTGGGAATGCCGAAAATGTTGTTCTGGCATGTAACCGGGGTCAATCGCTTGGCTCACAGGGTAATTTTACAATGTTCAGATTCACTGGTCAGGGAACAAGCTCAGAAAACATTACTTTCGGGAACTACTGTAATATTGACCTTGTATTTCCATTGAAACCGGAACTCAGCAGGCAGAAAAGGGCTTCAGCAATTGTACAGGCACAGCTTATTTCCTGCAACGGCGATAAAATAGTCGCCAGAAATACACGTTTTGTCAGCAGACTCAACCTGATGCCCTTTTTAGGTGGGAAACGGGTCCTTTTCGACCGTTGCCATTTCGAATCCACAGATGATGCTTTAAACGGTACAGCCGTATATCTGAACTGCACACTGGATTTTTATGGAGGAAAACCTTTCGGCGGGACATCCGGAACAGGAGCAGTATTATTAAACTGCGACATCAGGTCTTTTACACGTGGCAATCAGTATTTTGTAAAAATGGGTGGCCAGCTTGCAGTTCTGGATACTCGTATTACAACTGAAACTGCAACCTATTTAGGATGGAAAGACTTTCCTCCGGAGGAAATGCGTAATTATCAGTACAATGTATCTTTTAATGGCGTCCCAATAACAATTAGTAAAAATGACCCTGCTTCAACGGTCGATTTAACAAACAAACCTGTTCTGGATGCATACCGGTTTACAAACAACGGAAAAGTTATTTACAATACTTATAATCTTTTGTGTGGAAACGATGACTGGGATCCAATGGGAATTAAAGAGATTGTTCTCACAGCTGAAAAAGAGAGCGGGAAAAAATATACGATGCTGCCAATGCAGTTGCTTATTACACCCATAAAGGTTACTATTGAGACAAAAAAGAATGACGTCCGTCTTAATGCAAAAGTCAATAGATTCGGTAATTTTGAGCTAAAAGGAGAAACTGTAAAATGGAATGTTTCTCCTGAATATAAGTCAATTGTAGAGCTGAGAGTCAGTGAAGATGGTATGAGTTGTGATGTAATACCCACTAACAATAATGATGAAATAAAACAGGTAATCATTACGGCATCTACTCCTTCCGGTCTGGAAGCTGCAAGTGTTCTGAATGTTGCTCCATCAAAATTGGAGCCTCCGAAATTTATCTCACTTCCTGTGATTTTAAAAGGTAAAAACGGGGAATTATCAGTTAAATACAAACTGGATATGAATATAGAAGACCAATCGCTTGTTACCTGGTCTCGTTGTACAGATTCAAAAGGCAGCAATCCCATTGAGGTTGCAGTATCAAGACTGAACAAACCTTTACTTGAATATAAGCTTTCAGCAGGCGATATAGGCTACTGCCTTATGGTTTCAATTACTCCAAAAAATATCCGTAGTGATGCTGGCGATGCTATTTCGGTTGTTACTCAGAAGCCCATTTCTGCAAAAGATGTAAAAGCTGATAATAGTGTGTTATCTACCGACTTCAGAAATGTCTCTACCAAAAATCAACCTGAGGTTATTCCTGGCTTCTGGACATTAAGCAGTTTTGGACCTGCCCCCGTCAGTCGTACAGGAACCGCCGTTGCTGAGAGAGATGCCTGGTATTATGGTGAAGGTAGCGATGGATCAGCAAATAAAGTAGGGCTTCTGCAGGCACTGAATGCCAAAATGCTATATACCCCTGTCGGGCAGAAGTTCGCAGACATGAAACTTTCAATGACAGTAGCTCCGTTCAAATATGAAGGACAGGGATTCAGTATGGCAGACAGGTATATGGACATACTCATTAAGTTTGATAATAAGACAATGACAGGTTACGCATTGAGGTTGATCCGTACTACAAAATTCCACGATGCAGTTGATTGTATGTTTGTGAAATATGATAACGGCAAGGTTACCGAAATAAGTAAACCTGTATCAACTTCCTGTTTCAGACCTGCATGTAACATAACTATCGAAACTAAAGGCAATAAACTTATTGCTCATGCAGATTCGAAAGCGGAGTATTATATTATCCCGAACAGACCTGAGGTTGTTACAGAAGTTAATATGGAAAATGAAATAGTCCAAAATAATTCCGGTGGATTTGGAATTATGTATGCCGGCGGTGCCACTACGATGATTGAAGTTATAAACGTTGAATGGAAATGATTTTTTCAAAACTATAGATAACACTTAAATAAATATGAATAATTATTCGGAAAAATTCAAAAAGCTGTTGATATTAATCTTATTTCCAGTCATTTACAGTCTGCCAGCCTTCTCGCAGATAAAAGCAAATGACAAAAAAAATGAGAGTATAAGCCTGGCACCTTTTCTCGATAGTGTACATCACTGGTATGACATACACGATGACAGCAATATTGTTAATCCCGTTGAAAATCAACCCCGTTACAAGGAAACTGAGATCGCAAAGATCGCTGATAACATACTTTTATACCAGCGGAATAATGGCGGATGGCCTAAAAATTACGACATGCAGGCCATTCTGACTAGTAAACAGAAAGAGAGCCTTATTCAAACCAAAGATAAGCTGCATACAACATTCGATAATTCAACGACCTATACGCACATTGAGTACCTCGCAAAGGCCTATACACTTTTAAAAGCAGCTAAATATAAAGATGCCTGCCTGAAAGGGATCAGGTTTGTTCTTTCTGCCCAATATCCTAATGGCGGCTGGCCTCAATATTTTCCGCTGGAAAATAATTACAGCAGGAGAATTACATTTAACGATGGTGCATACATCGGAATAATGGAAATGCTGAAGAAGATCGTTGAAAATGACCCTTCTTTTGCATTTATAGGCGACGATTTAAGGAAAGAGGTAAGCCGATCTTATGAAAAAGGATTGGATTGTATTCTGAATTGCCAGATTTTTGATAACGGACGGCTAACAGCCTGGTGCCAGCAACACAATGAGACAGATCTTAAACCGGTCTGGGCCAGGGCTTTTGAACCTCCAAGCATCGGAAACGGAGAAAGCGCTGAAATCGTCTTATTTCTGATGAGTATTAAAAAACCTGATGAAAGAATAGTAAAAGCTGTAATAGCAGCTGTAAAGTGGTTCAACGATTCAAAAATATATAATACAAGGATTGACATAGTTCCCGCTCCACCTGAGAAATCACAATGGAGAACAAGTACTACTGACAGGATTGTTGTTATGGATTCACTTGCACCGTCAATCTGGACACGCTTCTATGAACTGGGAACGGACAAACCCCTGTTTTGTGACCGAAACAGTATTTACCTTTATTCTCTGGCAGAAGTAAGCCGCGAAAGACGCGATGGATATAACTATTATACTTATGACCCTCAGACAGTACTGGATAAATATGCAGGATGGCAGAAAAAAATAAATGATGATCTTTTCATGAATCCGGTTCTTGGAGGAGATTACCCTGACCCTTCAGTACTCAGGGTAGACAATGACTATTATCTTACTAATTCATCTTTCAATTATTACCCCGGGCTGCTTATCTGGCATTCTACCGATCTGATACACTGGGAAAGAGTATGCCATGCTTTGCACCAGAATGTTGGTTCAGTATGGGCTCCTGATCTGTGCAGGTATAAAGACACTTATTATATTTATTTCCCTGCAGGCGGGACAAACTGGGTTGTTACAGCTTCTTCACCAAAAGGTCCGTGGAGTGCGCCTGTGAATTTAAATCTGAAAGGATTTATTGATCCCGGGCACCTTGTTGGACCCGATGGAAAACGATACCTGTATCTTTCAAAAGGTTTTATAGTTGAATTGGCTGAAGATGGATTATCTGTTGTGGGTGTACCCAAATATACCTATAGTGGATGGGAATTCCCTAAAGAATGGAGTACAGAATGTTTCTGCCTCGAATCACCTAAATCAACATTCAGAGACGGGTATTATTATATGACTGTTGCTGAAGGAGGAACTGCCGGCCCGGCAACCTCTCACATGGTAGTGTCAGCTCGTGCCAGATCGCCTTTTGGGCCATGGGAAAACTCGCCTTATAATCCTGTCGTTCACACTGAAAACAGGACAGAACGTTGGTGGAGCCAGGGACATGGTACTCTTGTCGATGATGTCGACGGTAATTACTGGATCATGTATCACGGGTATGAAAAAGGTTTTCATTCACTTGGAAGACAAACCATTATGCTGCCAGTTGAATGGACTCCTGACAATTGGTTCCGGGTACCATGGGAAGTTAAAAGCAGCGACCAGCTCAGAAAACCTGCAGGAATGGCGTCTGCTGATGGGACAGCTCTTTCTGACGATTTTTCGGAAAATAAGCTGGGATTACAGTGGCAATGGTACAAAAAATATTCTCCGGGGCGGATTGAATTTAATGATGGCAGATTAGTACTTAAAGCTGAAGGCAGTTCGTTTGACGATAGTTCTCCTTTATTGGTTAATGCTGCTGATCACAGGTATGAAATAATTACGGAATATACAATAAGTGAAGGTGTTACTGCAGGACTATGTCTGTACTACAATGAGCTGGCAAATGTTCGTATTGCTGTCGATAACTCCCAGTTTACAGTTTTCATTCAGAAGAATGCAAAGATCAGGGAAAAAAATATAATAGGGAAACATGGTTACCTGAGGATACTTAATGAGGATAACGAAGTAAGCTTTTATTTCAGTGCAGACGGAAAAGAGTGGACCCGTGTCGAAAGAAGTCTTGATGCAACAGGATATAACCACAATGTTTTCGGAGAATTCCTGAGTCTCAGAGCCGGACTTTTCACTTTCGGAAAGGGAGAAGCAATCTTTGACAACTTCATCTACCGAAAATTCTAAATTCACTGATAAAGAGATAGTAACTATCTGTAATTCAAGAATTAATTTATTGAATATGTTATGAAAAAAACAAAAATTAAATTTCATGCAGTAATTGTTCTTTTTCTGTCGGCTTTATGTTTCCCTGTTATCTCCTCATTCCATTTTACGACGACACCGGACTCTCCTATTCAAATTAATTCTGAGGGAAAACTGGAGTATAAGGCTGATGAAAGAGGAAACAGAGTCCCTGATTTCTCATATTGTGGTTATATGGCCTCAGAAACCTCTATTCCTGATGTACCGGTCAAAGTAATAGTTTCTGCAACTGATGGTGATGCAACAGAAAAGATCCAGGCTGCAATTAACTATGTATCTTCCTTACAATCAGATCAAAACGGTTTCAGAGGTGCAGTTCTTCTTAAAAAAGGGACCTTCAGAATTGACGGAAATTTATTAATAAAATCATCCGGCGTAATTTTAAGAGGTGAAGGTTGCAACAGCGATGGAACGATCCTGAAAGGTGCGGGAACAGACAGGGAAACACTTATCAGGGTTGCCGGGATAAATAACAGGAAAACAGAAAAATCTTTTCAGCTGGCTGAAAAATATTTTCCGGTAAACACTACCGTGCTGACTTTTAAAAATGGTCATAACTTTAAAATTGGTGACATGGTTATTGTTAACCGGCCATCAACCAAAGAATGGATTCAGGAAATTGGTGCTGATAAGATCGGCATATACGTTGATTATCTCCTTACAATGTGGAATCCTGGCGATTTTGATATAAACTGGTACAGGAAAGTAGTGGCAGTTACTCCTGAATCAATAACTATCGATGTCCCGTTAACCAATTCCCTGGATCCCCGGTTCGGAGGAGGCAATGTAACAAGATACGAATGGGATGGGCAGATCAGAAATACAGGTGTGGAGAATATCATGTGCATCTCTGATTTTGACACATCGAATGAAAAAGATGAAAACCACAGATGGATGGCAGTCACCCTGGAAAATGTGAGTGATTCATGGGTTCGAAGGGTAACCGCTGAACATTTTGTCAGTTCAGCCGTAGCTGTCTGGGAGTCAGCAAAACGAATCACAGTAGAGGACTGTAAATCACTGGCTCCGGTCGGTGAGATCGGAGGCTTCAGACGTTATTCCTTCCAGACTCTCGGGCAACAGGTTCTGTTCCAGCGCTGTTATGCTGAATACGGGTATCATGCTTTCTCTGCAGGTTTTACTGCTGCAGGCCCTAATGCATTTATACAATGTTATTCATATAAGCCCTTTAATTTCAGTGGTGCCATTGGAGGCTGGGCAACCGGGATACTATTTGATAAAATGACTATTGATGGAGGGAATATCAGTTTTGCATACCGCGATGTAGATGGGCAGGGTGGCGGGTGGAGTGCCGCCAACTCATTATGCTGGCAGTGCAGAGCTGCTCAGATTCATTTACCTGCGCCTCCGGGTGCCCAAAACTGGGCTTATGCCAGCTGGGCTCAGGGTTATGGAAACGGACATCATGAATTACAACATACTTTCGTAAAACCTGAAAGCATTTATTATTCACAACTTGAAGCCAGAACAGGAACAAAATCTCCTGAAACTGATAAGATTCTAATTTATGAGTCAAATGAAACAACAGCTCCCGACATTGAATACTCGGCAGAGATGAGTAAGCGATCAAAGAATCCTGATCTGATAATGGACAAGTGGATCGATATGATGATTGAACGGTTTCCCATCAGGTCGGAAGTTTCGGGAGCAAAAACCCTGGATGAAACAGGATACAGGATTTTTAAGAAGGAGGCAAATAATAATATTGCCCTTTCAATATTTAACGGGGTGATAGTCAGAGACAAAAAAGTTGTTACAGGAAGAAGAAACCGCACCTCATTGTGGAGAGGTTCGACAAGACCTTCCGATTTGGTCAGGCCGGCACCAAATCTTGTCCGTTTTGTACCCGGTAGAACTGGAAGAGGACTTACCGACGACCTCGATACCCTCACTAACGATATGATAAAGGATAATGTAGTTCTGATGCAAAATTTCCCGGCATTATGGTATGAGCGCAGGCGTGACGACCATGCACGGACACGTAGGGCAGATGCCGATGTATGGACACCGTTCTATGAACAACCCTTCAGTCGCAGCGGACAGGGAGAAGCTTTCGACAGGCTAAGCAGATATGATCTCACAAAATGGAATACATGGTACTGGCTCAGGCTTAAGAAATTCGCCGACCTCGCAGATCAGAAGGGGCTTTTGTTTTTACAGGAGCATTACCTTCAGCATAATATTATTGAAGAAGGGGCTCACTGGGCAGACTATCCATGGCGTTCTGCCAATAATATAAATAACCCCGGATTCGCTGAAAATACTCCCTATGCCGGCGACAAACGTGTGTATATGGCTGTAGAATTTTACGACACAACTAACAGTGTATTAAATCATTTACATAAAATATATATACAAAAAAGCCTTGATAATTTTAGAGATAACACCAATATCATTCACCATCTGGGAATGGAATTTACAGGTCCCATGCATTTTGTTCAATTCTGGCTTGATGTCATCAGCCAATGGGAAAAAGAGAATAATAAAGATGTAATGGTAATGCTTACCGGTACAAAAGATGTTCAGGATGCAATATTGGCTGATCCTAAAAGATCAGCAATTGTCGATATTATTGATATAAATCAGTGGCAATACCGGAAAGACGGAAGCCTTTTTGCACCTGTTGGGGGCGTAAGTCTTGCTCCCAGGCAATATGTACGGATTATTGAAGCCGGTGAAACATCATTTAGTCAAATTTACAGGGCAGTTAATGAGCTCAGGACTAAATATCCTGATAAAGCTGTGATATTTAACCGGGGGGGAACAATGTATTCAAATTGGGCAGCTTTTATGGCAGGAGGATCATTAGCTTCTCTTCCTCTTATTAAAGACAATTCGTTTTTTGAAGCCGCCGCGGGAATGACGAGTGTTAAAATGGAAAACCCTGAATCGCAACAATATGTGCTTGGAAGGAAAGGAAACGGATACATTATCTTCAGCGAAAAGGGTAATATAAAAATTGATTTACCTGACGATAAAAACAATTATATGCTGAAATGGATAAATCCATCAACCGGAGAAATCATTGACTCTAAAATCAGGATTAAGGGAACAACTTCCCTCCCACTGGATTCTCCATTTGAAGGGGCATCAGTAGCATGGATTTGCAAAAAATAATCAGGTAAATTAATGACTAACAACTGATAACTGTTCAAAACAGATTTAAATTGAATACTTAAAATATAAGAATCTGACATGTTAAAAACTTCTTTAATTACACGGCTATATCATAAGAAAATAAATAAAGCAGTAGTGATTATTATTCTGATCTGTTCTCATTTCAGAGTGGAACCAATCCTGGCACAACAGGGTCCGGAACCACAGGTCGGATTTATGGCAGGCCAGGCAATTAAGTCAACGGTACCACCTGAGCCAGGCCTTCTGTTCTACTTGTCAGGCGACAAAAATTTTACTGCCGACTATGCCGGTGGTGGTCAGGTTTTACCTAACTTTCTGAGAGATGTTAAAATCATTCCCGGCGGGGCAAAGGGTAACGGTTTCAGTGCTGATGACAGTCAATTGATGACCTACTGGGCTCCCGGAAATATCTATGCACAGCGTGGAACTATTTCATTCTTCTGGCGCTCGCGTTATCCTGTTGGTCCAACTCCATTTCCGGTTTTTCGGGTAGGATATGCCGATCATTCCAGCTGGGATATGGTTTGGTTAAGGATTGACTATAACGGATCAGGATTTGATGCCTTCGTCACCGATATAGGACTGACAAGAACCCGAATTTCATATTCCATGGATAAATTTCCCGGACCGGAGGAATGGATTCACCTTGCACTTTCATGGGATGAGACAGAGGGAATAATGTTTTATGTAAATGGAGAACTTGCTGCTAAACAGTCAGTTGCTGGGAATGTTTACGATACAGGATTGGATCAGTTCGGTCCTCATTCACGAATTATAAGCCCTTATCAGGTTCAAAGTGCATATTGTTTTATGCGAGGAGGTGATCTTGACGAATTACGTATATACGATCGCATGTTACCTGATGAATACATTAATGACCTGGCAAATGGAATACCTGCTAAAACACTTCAACCGCTAATCCGCGATTTAAGTGAGCGCAAATGGCGTGATGCATGGTGGTTACGAAACGGATGGAACCTTCCTAACCCGCCTCCCCCATCATTGCCTGCAGCCGAAACTACAGTCAGAAAAGTTGAAATCCACGATGCTATCGATATAAAACGCTGGTATTGGAAAGCCAACGACGGAATAAGGGAAACAACATGGCCCGGTGTTTACAATATGTCAAGGTTGCCCGGAAGGTATGATTACTTTGTATTACCTGACTGGGATTGCTACTCAGGATCTGGTCAGTCTGTCAGGTTCACTCTTCCGGATGAACCCTGGAATCATGTTGAAATGTGGGGAAAAGCATGGGGCCAGCTGACACTTGAGGACAAACTATTGAGAGACACTACATTTGCAGTCCGCTCTCAAAAACAGATTAAATCATATAACCGGTTAAATGATATTAAGCATGGAGGTACAATCCGTTT
>Ga0209575_10000495_pt1 | contig 24443 bp, 21 predicted proteins | sample Medcelwee11metaG_FD_187172 | JGI IMG/M metagenome (GOLD analysis project Ga0209575, IMG submission 187172) | Freshwater pond sediment microbial communities from the University of Edinburgh, under environmental carbon perturbations - Medium... | ecosystem: Environmental > Aquatic > Freshwater >...
TTAATGATTTCTTCACTCCTGTCCGGATGGAACCACATGATCTCCTTATCCTTATTCCACCATGTTATCTGCCGTTTGGCAAACCGGCGTGAATTTCGCTTTATGAGTTCGACCGCTTTTTCTTTTGATATCTTTCCATCAAAAAAATCGAAAAACTCCCTGTAGCCTACACTGTTAAGGGCATTCAGGTGTCTCATTTCATAGAGTCTTTTAACTTCATCTTCAAGACCCTGCCCGATCATTTCATCGACTCTCCTGTTTATTCTGTCGTAGAGATCCTCTTTTTGTCTTTCTATCCCTATTTTAAGAATCTCAAAATCGCGGAACCTTTTTTGTTTTTTCAGAAATGATGAATAGGGTTGCCCTGTTGTTTCACATATTTCCAGCGCCCGCATTATCCTTTTTGGATTTTTTAAATCAACTTTCAAATAATGATCAGGATCAAGTAGTTTTAATGCAATTCTTAATCCTTCGACACCCTCTTCCTTATGTTTTAAAATAATTCTCTCCCTTACCTTTGGATCGACATCAGGAATATCATCTGTCCCTTTACAGACAGCATCTATATACATTCCTGATCCTCCACACAGAAATACAATCCTGTTTTTTTTAAATAAGGCTGGAAGCAATGACAGAACATCTCTTTCAAAACGACTTGAACTGTAATAATCTTTTACCGAAAGAAACCTTATAAAGTGATGTTTAATTTTTTTTAACTGTTCATCAGACGGTACAGCTGTCCCGATTTTCATCTCCATGAAGAACTGGCGTGAGTCAGCCGATATGATCTCACTGTTAAAATGATTGGCCAGTTCAATGGAAATATCGCTCTTCCCGACCCCGGTCGGACCAAGAAGAACTATCAGAAAATTTTTCATTGGATTTTTTCAGTGAACGGGCTATTCTTCTTCCTCGTTCATCGACTCTTCACTTTCGAAGCCGCCCAGTGGTTCTTCACTTTCGAAGCCGCCCAGTGGTTCTTCATCGTCGCCATTGAGGAACAAATCATCAACTTCCGGTTCATCTTCATCGTCGTCGTCTTCAGAAACAACTATATTATTATATAGCTTTCTTGTTGCGCCTCCGAATATAACCTGTTTTGGCGGAACACCCTTCGAGTTTGTGCATGATGGATATTCACGCCCGTCGATCTCTTTTATTTCACCAGTATACTCAACGAAGAGAGACCTTTCATTAAAAAAGTCGAATACATATAAAAGCTTCTGATTTTTGCGGAAAATAATATCTTCCAGAATAGCGACTTCCATAGTTGATGAGCCTGTTCCCATATCAAACAGAGTAAACTCTTCCTCTTTCTCCCAATTATCTGTTGCAAGGAAAAAGGACGCCATTTGAGATTTATCAAACTCCAGTTCATCCTGGATTGCGTTATGAAAATCTATTAAAGTATGCGAGTCAAGGAATTCAAATTCTCTCACAAACGACTCATCCTCATCCGATAACACTACAAATTTGTAAACCATAACTATTATTGATTCGAAGGGTGCAATATAATATTTTTTATTTTACAATATTCCTGCCCTGATTTATTTTAGTAGAAAATCCATAGTGTCGGTTCCATCTGCATAATCCCATAAATCAGGTGACTGGGCTTTCCCGAAAGGTATATAATCTCTTCCGACTATACATTGTATTTTTTCAGTAAGTTCATTAAAAAGTTTATCGACCTTTTCAGTAGTTTCGTAGTTCTCATAATTTAGTACTGCAACAGGTGAAGATAAATTATGACTCTCCTTCAGAAGCAGAAAACCGGTATCGGTGAATTTTTCTTTATTGACAATACATACTGCTTTATTGAAATCGTAGTTATTGGCATATTTATTATGGTATATAAGTTCCTGAGAATATTTTTCCCAGTTACTTATCATTCCTGAAAAATCATAACCATGCGGGATATATATTTTAGAAACATTACGGCAGCCAAGACCAAAATATGAAAATACATCCTTCCCCAGAGCTTCAAGCTCAGAATCACTTTCATCTCCTCTAATAACAGCAATGCTGTTCCTGTTCTTCCTTATTATATTAGGGTACCTGCCAAAATAATATTCAAAGTAACGTGAACTGTTGTCGCTGCCAGTAGCAATTATAGCATCGAAATCAGAAAGTGCATCTCCCGTAAAACGGATTCTTTTTCTGAACTCAGGATTGATCTCAAAGAGAATAATACTTATATATTGAATAAGATCCGAATCCTTTGAACTTGTTTTTGCTGAAATGTTATTGCCTGAAATGAGCACAGTAAGAAAATCGTGGAAACCAACCAGTGGTATGTTTCCTGCCATAATCACACCAACATTGATGGGAGAAACAGTCTGATTTAATGCCGGGTAAAATGATGTCCACTTCTCCAGGTTCTCTAAAGTGAGTATTTCAGCAATTTCCCCAAGAGCCATTTTTACATATTCAGGAATGAACCATGGATTTTTGAGATGCTGGCTTTCAATGAGATTATTAATTCCGGAAGAGAATTTTTCATTTTTGCCCGCGATTGAGTTTCTTAGTATATTACCAAGTTCAGAAAAGGCCTCTATGCGGTTTTTAAGTTTCATTTTCAATAATTGCCAGTTGCAAAAATAGTAACAAAAAAACTGACCCGGAAGGGGTCAGTTTAATAAGGTAAGGAAATGAAGAGAAAATTATTTATTTAAGTTGGAAAGTAATTGGAACCATGAACCATACCGGAACCGGTTTCCCATTCATCATTCCAGGTTTTTCAAAAGCAGGCATTGAATTTACAACCCTTAGGGCTTCAGCGTCAATCTCAGGACTTACTCCTTTGTTAATAAGCGCATTACTGATTTTACCATTTTCGGTTATAACAAAAGAGACAATAACTCTTCCTTGTATTCCATTCTTCTTGGCTGCATCAGGGTATTGGGTATTTTTAGCAATAAATTTAAGAATTTCAGCATCACCTCCCTTGAAAACTGGCATCTCATCAACCTGATACCATGTTGTGTCTCCGTTTTTTACAGTAAAAGGAGGCGGGGGTGGAGGTGCATCGGCGGGAACAGGTGAACCGGCTTCAACCTTTTTGTCTGAATAGCCCTGAGGTGGAGGCGGAGGAGGCGGAGGTGCTATCTCCTCGGTTACACTCACGGCGGACTTTGGTTTATCGCCGCAGGAAGAGAATGCAATCATAACAATTGCAATTACAGGCAGTACCATCAGTAATTTCAGGTTTGCCATTGTTTTGGAACGTTTTTTTGTCATCATGATCATTCGTTTTTTAATAAGAGTAGGATTTGAAAAGCTATTTGTTATGCTGAATGCTTTTGATCTGAAAAGCTGGTTCATTAACAGTTGCTGGTAACTTACCATTGGTATACCTTTGTTCAGGCATCCCTCGTCAGCCTGAAATTCATGTACTGCCCGTAAAGACCTGTTAAACATGTGTATGAATGGATTGAACCACTGGAAGACCTTGACAAATTCGATAAATAGTATATCGAAGAAGTGGTGGTGGTCAAGGTGATTCTGTTCGTGCTTTATTATTTCACCGGCATCTTCGTCTGATAATTTTGAACTAATAAATATGTAACCGAGAGCAGAAAATCCCGCTGTATTAAACCCGTGATACCTTATTATATTACTTCCTGTGGTTTTTTCCCTGGAGATCAGAACAGCAAGCTCTGCAAGGTCGGTTACCAGTCTGCTTCCAAAGATTAAAATACCACTGAGATAAATAAAAAACATTATCTGGGGTAAGGTGAACTTTATTCCCCACATTCCTGCAGCTTCTGAACCCCTTGAAGATCCACTTATCAGAACTTCTGAGAGTGTCTTTCCAAATATCGGCAGATTAACGGGATTATCCGTCACAATAGTAATAAACGGCAGAATTATAGCAGAGGCGATTGATAAAATAATGAAATACCTGTTCCTTTTATATAGAGTGTCGCGGCTCAGAAGGAATGAGAATACTAAATACAATGCTGCGAGGTAAAACGCAACTTTTATCATGTATAGTAATAAAGGATTCATTTTGCTGCATTTTGATTTAATACTTCTCCTTCCATTATTTTCATAATCTCCTGCATCTCTTTTACAGAGATTTCTTTTTCTTTTGCAAAGAAACTGACCATTTTTTCGAAAGAGTTGGAAAAATAATCATTTACAAAGGTATTCAGATGGGATTTTGAGTAATCATCTTTGGAAACCACAGGGAAATATTCGTGGGTCCTTCCATATGCTTTATGACCGACAAAGCCTTTGTCCTGTAGTATCCTGACTATTGTGCTTACAGTATTATAGGCAGGTTTTGGTTCTTTAAAATGCTCCAGGATATCTTTCACAAATCCTTTTTTGATTTTCCAGAGTACCTGCATCACTTCTTCTTCTGCTCTTGTTAACTCTCTCATAATTATAGAATCTATTTAGGTTCAATTTTTTCTCCTCTTCTCCCGGAAAGCGATTCGCTGGTCTCCCGGCAGGTGAAGTTTCTTAATAAAAATTAATAACAAAACAAAGTTATAACGAATAAATTAGTTATGCAACTAAAGTTTTAATTATTTTATAAAATTATTTATTAACATGGCTTATTTCGGCAGAAAGGAAAAAAAGTGTATTTTTATTTTTTATTCTGTTATACAATGTCAGTAACAGGAATTAAGAGTAAAATATGAATAAAGGTCTCTTTAAAGATAATTTAAGAATCTCCGTTCGGGCGATCAGGTCAAACAAGGTAAGGGCGATCCTGACGATTTGTATTATTGCCCTTGGCATAATGGCTTTGGTAGGGATATTAACAGCGATAGATGCGATTAAATCTTCACTGACAAACCAGTTTACAATGATGGGTGCCAATTCATTCTCAATTACATCACGCGGGATGAATATCCAGGTTGGAAATGACAAGATAAGGGCAAAGAATTATTCAAGAATATCCTACAGGGAAGCTTTCGAGTTCAAAACAAGATTTTCTGAACCAGTTGCAGTATCTGTTTCTTTTCATGCATCAGGCATGGCTACAGTAAAATACGGGATTGAAGAAACAAATCCCAATATAACACTTGACGGTGTGGATGAGAATTATCTTGCAGTATCGGGGTATGAGCTTGAAACAGGCAGGAACTTCAGTGCCGATGAGATTCAGATGAACAGGAGGCTTGTTTTAATTGGATCAGGAATAGCTCAAAAACTCTTTATCGGAGGGGTAGATCCGATTGGGAAAGTGATATCTGTGGCTGGTTTAAAGTTGCAGGTAGCAGGCGTGCTTAAAAGCAAAGGTGCAAGTATTGTTAATTCCAACGATATATGTCTGATACCTGTTACTACTGCAAGAGAGTATTTTTCCCGTCCCAATATGAATTTTACAATTAATGTAATGCCACTGCAGGCTGGTAATCTCGATATAATGGCTGGTGAGGCTGAAGGAGTATTCAGGATAGTACGAAATCTGGATGCGAGAGACGCATCTGATTTCAATGTTTCAAAAAGCGATAATATAGTTGCGCTGCTGCTTAAGAATATTAAATATGTTACTCTTGCTGCAACTATCATCGGCATTGTTACTCTATTTGGGGCTGCAGTAGGTCTGATGAATATCATGCTTGTATCGGTTACTGAGCGCACCAGGGAAATTGGAGTCAGAAAAGCAGTAGGGGCCAAACCCAGAACTATCAAGTATCAGTTTCTTTTTGAATCGGTTCTGATCGGGCAGCTGGGAGGTATATTCGGAATTATTATGGGTATTCTCATTGGAAATGTGGTTTCAGCGATGCTTAAATCGGATTTTGTAATTCCCTGGTTATGGGTCACTATGGGCATCGTTGTCTGTTTTATTGTAGGGGTTGTATCAGGTTATGCACCAGCGGTAAAAGCCGCGAATATAGATCCAATTGAAGCTTTACGGTACGAATAAATATAATGGATATGGAAAAACATGTTATTCAGGAAGAACATAAAAATTGTCCGGGTATATTTTATCATCCGGATGAAAATAAGCTTGAGCTAATCGGACGATCTATCCCTGAAAATCCGGAGTTGATTTTCAGACGTCTGGATGAATGGATTACTCTCCATTTTGAAAATAATAAGGAACTTGATGTTTATATTCAGCTTGAATATATAAACAGCGGCTCTTCAAAATATCTTTACGAAATTCTGAAAAAACTTACCGGGTATGGCCGTTCCGGAAATAAAGTGAAGTTGAAATGGCTTTATGAGGAAGATGATGAAGCTATGCTTGAACTGGGGGAACATTACCGTGATACTGCCGGTATACCACTTGAGATTGATATGATTGTCTGAAAAAAAAAGCTGATCCAAACCGGATCAGCTTTCTGTTTTATACTGGGAGGTTATTATTTAACAACCATTGGGATCAGGTCAACAACTCTGCAGGAGTAACCCCACTCGTTATCGTACCAGGAAAGGACCTTGATCATTTTACCATTTACCATAGTGCTCTGTGCATCGAATACTGATGATGATGAGTTATGAATTACATCAACAGATACAATAGGGTCTTCAGTATATTCAAGAATCCCTTTCATAGGACCTTCTGCTGCTTTTTTCATTGCGGCATTGATCTCTTCTTTTGTGGCTTCTTTCTTAAGTACAGCAACCAGGTCAACAAGTGAACCTGTAGGTGTAGGTACTCTGACAGATATTCCATCAAGTTTTCCTTTCAGATCAGGAATTACTTTTCCAACAGCTTTTGCTGCTCCGGTTGTTGTCGGGATCTGTGAAAGAGCAGCTGATCTGGCACGCCTCAGGTCGGAGTGAGGAAGATCAAGAATTCTCTGATCGTTGGTATATGAGTGAATAGTCGTCATATAACCAATCTCAATTCCGAATGCGTCATTGAGAACCTTTGCAACAGGTGCAAGGCAGTTTGTTGTACATGAAGCATTTGAAACACACTGATGTTCAGGTTTGAGATCATTATCGTTGACTCCGAGTACAATCATTGCATCGATAGTATCTTTTGCCGGAACTGTGAGGATTACTTTTTTTGCACCGTTCTTAAGGTGGTCGCCATATCCGCCTTTTGGACTCTCTTTCGAAGTGAAAATGCCTGTTGATTCGATAACAACATCCGGCTTCACTATCCATGGGATATTAGCAGGATTCTTCTCAGCAGAGACTTTTACCTTTACACCGTTTACAATAATATTTTCAGCATCGTGGGTTACCCCCGGGAATCTTCCCTGTGTTGAATCATATTTGAGCAGGTGGGCAAGTGTTTTTGTATCTGTCAGGTCGTTGATACCAATAATTTCAATATCCTTTCTTTCAAGGGCAATTTTGAACACATTCCGGCCTATTCTGCCAAATCCGTTAATAGCTACTTTAATTTTTGACATACCTGTATAATAATTATGGTTAATAAATCGAACAACAAAAATAATACTTTCCCGGTAACTTACAAAGGGAGGAAATTCATCTTCATTCTTTTCCCCTTTTAAAGAGATTTGAAAACCTGGTCTCTTCAGGATGAAGTGGATCAACAATGACTCCGAATCTGTAACTGACAAATAGTGAGAAGAATAATGCTTTATTGTCGGTACTTGCCATTATTGGAATAGTCTTTGGAAAAGCATTGACCTGAACTCCCAGTTCAACTGCATGTATTACCTTGTCCTGCCTGCTGTACTCAAAATTGAAGCCACCTTTGGCATAAATCCCCGGCATCACTTTCGTCTCATTAAGGCCTTTTGTAAATGATGCCTTGCTGAGAATATCGATTGATTGATGGAGCGAAACATCGAATTTTTCCTCTCTTATCTCGGCACTTTCCAGAGAAACAGGATATAAAACATTATAATATATTGGTTTATAGAGTGCAAGAGCCGGCCCGGCAGAATAAAACCACCTTACGGCAATTCCTCCAAGGTCGGTTTTTTGAAATATCTCATGTTGATGGCCTACCCCTGCCCGTACAAAAAATACAGAATTAAGCTTTCCAAAGACATAAGATCCGTAACCAGGGTAGTATGGATTACTTATCTTATATTCCTTAGGATGTTTTAAGGTTCCGAGATCAATCTCCAGAAGTCGCTTGTTCAAATAATCTTTTCTTTTGGCTTCGCGGTAACTAAGGCCAAATCCGTCAGAATTAAGAATAATAGCATAAGATCTTTCGTTACGGAAAAAAACCTTTTGCTGCTCATCAAGTTCTCCCTGTGCATGTGCAGTTAATGCACCATATAAAAAGAGAACCGCTATTATAAGCAGCTTTTTCATACCTGTGCGGACTTATAAAGTGAGAGGAAATAAAAAAATAGGCTCAGCCTGGCTGATTGGTCTGCTCAGTCTCAATATTGGAATATGCGGGGCAGGATTCCTTATTGCAAGAACTGACAACCAATGCAGTAATAAAAACAACCACCAGTACAACAGCAACTTTTTTCATACAGATATAATATTATTAGAATACAAAAATATACTTTTCAGTTTAAAAACAATAAATGTGCCAATATAAATTTATATCAAATTAAATTAATTGGTTCTTTTGGGTCTGTGTAATCATTATTAAAACAAATCAACGATAATAATGGTTCAAAAATTATCAGAATACAATACACCAACCGACCCAATTCCCTTCTATGATGAATGTACCCGCAACCTCCGGCCCTCTCTTTGAATTAGCAGAAAGAGGAAAGCCTGAGGGTTAGCAGGGAATCTCATAATCATTTGTTTTGAGATTATTGACCGATACTCTTTAAAATTTAAAAAGAGAATTAAGGGTTGAATAACAACTATACACAATCTGTAATAACTTAATTGTTAGCAAAATGTAAAATGAATGCTTTGTGGTTCTTTGTGTCTTTGGGTCTTTGTGGCATTTAATTTTTTGCCACCAGGTCGCTAAGACACTAAGTCTCACTAAGTTTAAATGAATATAATTATCTCAACCATTAATTCGTATTAATAATGAAAAGAACCTTTTTCGCCTACATTTGTTAATTCATTAAAATAACTGAAAGAATATGTACAGACTAACTTTTACAATAATTTTATTTATAACTCTTATAATTATGAGTACCGAAACATTTTCGCAGGAAAAATTGCAATACAACAATCTCACCAAAGCAGAATCCGATGTTATAAATGCTAAAGGTACTGAATTGCCATTTATAGGTAAGTTTACAAATTACTCTGAACAGGGAACTTATATTTGTAAAAAATGTGGTGCAGCATTGTACCATTCAACTGACAAGTTTAGTTCTGAATGCGGTTGGCCGAGTTTTGATGATGAGATTAAAGGCGCGGTTGTGAGATACACTGATGCAGATGGAATGAGGACTGAAATAACATGTGCAAACTGTGGTGCTCATCTTGGTCATGTATTTGAAGGAGAGAGATTTACATCCAAAAATTTACGACATTGCGTGAATTCTGTATCTCTCGATTTTGTTCCTGCAATACTGGATGCAGGAAGATATGGAACTGCAGTATTTGCCGGAGGATGTTTCTGGGGTGTTGAATATTTCATGCAGAAAGAACCTGGTGTAATTTCTGTAATTTCCGGTTATACAGGTGGAAAAGTCAGAAATCCAACATATAAAGAGGTTTGCACTGGAAAAACAGGTCATGCTGAAGCTGTAAAAATTATCTATAACCCTGGAAAGACAACATATGATAAACTCCTGAGGTTATTCATGGAAATACACGATCCGACACAGATCGGAGGACAGGGACCTGACCTTGGTGAACAGTACAGGTCTGAGATATTTTATCTAAACGATGACCAGAAAAAAATTGCTGAAAAAGATATTAAACTGCTGAAAGACAAAGGTTACAAGATTGCAACTGCAATAACACCGGCATCCGATTTTTTTGAAGCCGAAAGATATCATCAGGATTATTACTTCAATAATGGAAAAACCCCTTATTGTCATGGATATATAAAGAGATTCTGAGCAATTCTTAAAAAGACTTAAAAAAATAGAGATTTTTTGTTACAAAGCCGGACAATCAATTAACTTTAGCAAGTTTTAATTGAATTCTTCCGGCGCTCATGAATTATAATAATTATCAAAGAAAGACTTCTGTCGGTCGAAGGACAAAAGTCTGGTTTTTATTTATTGGGATTCTGATCTCAATTCTTTTCCTGTTCTCAGGTAAAAAAGTTATGACATATACATCAACCGATAAGTATTGTATGTCATGCCATGTTCATCCATTTGCTGATCAGAGCTGGAAGTTATCAACTCATTATAATAATTCTTCAGGAAATATTGTCCATTGTGTTGAATGTCATTTACCGCCGGAAGGTCATGGGTATTTATTAGCAAAAGCAAAACATGGAATCAAGGATGCATACGGATTCTATTTCAAGGATAGCACCGAAATCAACTGGGAGAAAAAAAAGCTACTCGAAAATGCCAGGGGATTTGTTTATGAGAAATCCTGTACTGAATGCCACCAGAACCTTTTCCCGGTAACACTGTCAGTTAATGGCGGGAATGCACATCTTTTCTATACAACAAGCAAGGATCCGCTGAATTGTATTAACTGCCACCTGAATGTCGGGCATTACGATAAAAATGCTGCATTGCATGCTCATGATACAAGCTTTGGGATCACAGTAACTTCAACTGAGCCGGCTTATACAGAACCGGCAAAAATTACAAAATTTGAAAATTTCACTGAAATGATCCCCGGAACGCGGGTTTCTTTCGATATGGTAGCACTTCCCGGAGGCAAATTCGTGATGGGCAGCCCCGATGATGAATCCCTGAGGGATATCGATGAAGGTCCCGTAAGAGATGTTACTCTCTCTCCATTCTGGATGGCAAAAGTTGAGGTGACATGGGATGAATACCTGGCATTTTTCAGAGCTACAAGTTCTCAGGGCAGAATGGAAGGACAGGTAGTTGCAAATACGAAAACAGATGCAATAAGCGGTGCAACCCCACCATGGGGAGCTCCCGACCAGGGATGGGGTAAAGGTGCAAGGCCTGCCATAACGATGTCGTGGTATGCAGCAAATGTATATTGCAAATGGCTTTCGCAGGTTACAGGGAAAAAATACCGGTTACCTACTGAAGCCGAATGGGAATATGCATGCAGGGGAGGTACACAGACACCCTATTTCTTTGCCGGTGATCCAAAAAAACTCTCTTCGGAAGGATTCCTTAAGAAAATTTTCGGACCTGATACATCAGTTATCTCATCACATGTTATTTATAATGTCAACAGTTCTTCGAAGACAGCAGAACCTACTTTTGTAAAGAGTAATCCTTTCGGACTGAAAAATATGTCGGGGAATGTTTATGAATTCTGTTCGGATGTCTATTCTGCAGACTTTTACAAAGTGGATTCTACAGGGATCAACCCAACCGGACCTGTAAGAGGACCAGAACATGTAATCAGGGGCGGATCGTTTAAGAGCGATGCCAGGGATGTGAGGAGCGCAGCCCGCGATTTTACAAAAAACAAAGCATGGCTGGTCACCGACCCGCAGATGCCTAAAAGCATCTGGTGGTATTCAGATTGTATTGATGTGGGTTTCAGGGTTGTATGTGAACCTGATTCGGCTGTTAAAAAATAAGTTGAATAGTACTTAAAGAGTTGAAAGAGTTGAATTATTAGTTTATTTTTAGATATTGATTTGAATATGGAGAATATCGGCAGAAGAAAATTCATTGGAAAAACAGCCCTCGCAGGTATAGGTCTTGCAGGTGCAGGAGCCTTAATATCAGCATGTAAAAGGAAAGAGGTAACTCAGATTACCGGACTTCCACCGATACTGAGAGGGGCTCCCAAAGGAAAGAAACTCAGGGCCGGGTTAATCGGTTCAGGTGCAAGAGGAACCGGCGCAGCTATTAATTTTATAAGCTCCGGGCCTGATCTTGAAATAGTTGCTCTGGCTGATGTTTTTCAGGACAAAATCGATGCCTGCAGGGAAAGGTTCGCCTCCTTTAAATTGCCTATCCCGGCAGAAAACTGCTTTACAGGTTTTGACGGCTATAAAAAACTGATGGCTCTTCCTGATATTGATGTTGTTATCCTTGCTACACCACCACAATTCAGACCAGAACATTTTCTTGAGGCTGTATCAACCAATAAACATGTTTTTTTGGAAAAACCGGTTGCTGTCGATCCGGTAGGAATACGTTCAATAATCACTTCCGGCAAGAAGGCTGAAGCTATCGGATTGAATGTTGTTACAGGCACTCAGCGCCGGCACCAGGAAGATTATATTGAGACCTACAGGCAAGTGATGAACGGAGCTATAGGCACAATAACTTCAGCAAAAGCTTTCTGGAACCAGGATCATGTTTGGTTCAGGGAGCGCGAACCGGGATGGAACGATATGGAATATATGATAAGAAACTGGAATAATTTCTGCTGGCTTTGCGGCGATCATATTCTAGATACTCACGTTCATAATATTGATGTAATAAACTGGTTCCTGGGTAAGCTCCCGGAAAGAGCTATTGGTTATGGAGGCAGGGCAAGAAGAGTGACAGGAGACCAGTATGATTACTTCAGCATTGATTTTGATTATGGCAACGGTGTGAGCTCACATAGCATGTGTCGCCAGGTTGACAGCTGCGCGAACGGAACGGGAGAGATGATAATGGGTACGGAAGGTTATACCAATTGCCAGAATACAATATGGGACCTGAAAGGAAATGTTATATGGGAATTTGAATACCCTAAAGATGAAAACGGGAATAAAATGAACCAGACAATTATTCCTCCTTATGTTCAGGAACACATGCACCTTGTATATGCAATACGAACCGGCAATTATGTCAATGAAGCCGAACAAACAGCCCTTTCAACGCTTACAGCAATTATGGGAAGAACGGCAGCTTATACCGGAAGGGCAATAACCTGGGATGAAATATTCAAATCGGATATGGACCTGGGTCCATCAAAAATTGAATTCGGACCGGTAAACATGCAATTCCCGACACCGGTTCCCGGCACACCAGTAATTAGTTCTGTAACCCCTGCTTTTAAGGGTCAAATAATCTGATCAGCCATGTTAAAAAATTCATCAAGAAGAGATTTCATAAGACGATCCGCTGCTGCTGCTGCAGGGATATTTGTTTTGCCGGAAATTATTCCTTCAACAGCACTCGGAATGGGTGGAAAAGCTGCTCCAAGCAACAGGATTGTAATGGGATGCATTGGAACAGGTTCCCAGGGAATGTCTAACCTGAACGATTTTCTCCGGCTTAAGGAGGCACCTCAATTTGTTGCAGTTTGCGACGTTGATTCTCTGCGCCTGGCAAAAGCTAAGGCAACTATCGATACTTTTAATAAGGACACCGGTTGCCGTACATACTGGGATTTCAGGGAATTCCTTGAAAAAGAGAAGCTTGATGCTGTTTCAATTGCTCTTCCGGACCATTGGCACGGAATTATCTATTCTGAAGCTGTAAATAAGAAACTCAATGTATATGGTGAAAAACCGATCTGCCGGACAATTAATGACGGACAGACTATTGTTGCTGCAGTAAAGAAGAATAATGTGATCTGGCAGACAGGTAGCTGGCAGCGCTCATTGCCTAATTTCAGGCGCGGGGCTGAACTTGCGATCAATGAAAGAGCAGGGAAGATAAAATATATTGAAGTTGGATTACCAGATGGAGGCAGGGGAATCGGAACTCCTCCGGTAACTGATGTCCCGCCTGAACTTAACTGGGAGAGATGGCTGGGACCTGCCCCTAAAGTACCTTACCGGGGTGTATCACATTGGAACTGGCGCTGGATACTCGACTACTCCGGAGGCCAGCTTACCGACTGGGCAGGCCATCATATTGATATAGCAAACTGGGGTGCCGGACTTGAGCATACTGGTCCTGTTGAAATCTCAGGTTCAGGTATTTATCCTCCTGAAGGTATATATAATGTTCCAGTTGAATATGATTTTCTCTGTAAGTTCGCTAACGGGATTGAAATGAGGGTAGCTAATGCCTCACGGTTAAAACTAGGCATGGGTACAACATGGTATGGAGAAAAAGAATGGATTCATACCGACAGAGGTAACAGGTTATCAGCTTCCGATCCAAAAATCCTTGATGAGATAATCGGTGAAAACGAAATCCATCTTTATAAAAGTGAAAATCACTGGCAGAATTTTCTTGATTGTGTCCGTTCGGGTAATCCAACGATTGCTCCAGTTGATGTTGCTTACCGTGCAATATCAATAGGTCTTCTGGGTGAGATAGCAATGACTACCGGCCAGGTAATTAAATGGGACCCGGATGAGGAAGAAATTATCGGGAACGCCAGGGCAACAAGGTTGCTAGGCAGACCGTATCGTCAACCATGGACTTTACCAACCGTTTAATATTTATTAAGATGAAAAAACACTATATAATTGTTCTGCTTACAGCGGTAGTTTTAGCATTATTCCCTTCCTGTAAAAAAGGAGAAGTATATAAAACACTCCTTATTACAGGTCAGAGTGAACATAACTGGAAAGCAAGTTACCCTGTTCTTAAACAGATACTTGATGAAACTGGTTTGTTTTCAACGGAAGTCATGATAACTCCTGAAAAGGGTGGCGATATGACTACTTTTAAACCCGATTTTTCAAACTACAGGCTTGTTGTCCTGAATTACAGCGGCGATTCATGGCCGGAAAATGTAAAACAGGATTTTGTCGATTATGTCAGAAATGGAGGAGGTGTGGTGGTTTACCATGGTTCCAGTATTGCTTTCCCTGACTGGAAAGAGTATAATGAAATGTCCGGTCTTGGCGGATGGGGCGACCGGAATGAAAAAGATGGGCCATACATCTATTATTCGAAGAACGAGCTTGTTACCGATGCTTCTCCGGGTATTGCCGGTTCCCACGGTGCCAGACACGAATTTGAAGTGAGAACCCGGGTTACTGACCATCCTGTAACAAAAGGATTACCTGCAAGATGGATGCACGCCAGTGATGAACTCTATCAACAGCTCAGAGGCCCTGCTCAAAATATGACAGTACTTGCAACGGCATTTGCTGACACTTCATTTAAAGGAACCGGCAGAGATGAACCAATGCTGATGGTAATTGATTATGGGAAAGGAAGAATATTTCATACAGCACTTGGGCACGGTGATGAAGGCGGTGGCCCTGCAATGCAATGTACAGGCTTCATAGTAACACTCCAGAGAGGAGCTGAATGGGCTGCTTCCGGAATGGTTACACAGGAGGTTCCTTTTGACTTTCCTACCGCTTCAGGAGTAGTTATACGTCCTGATTTTAAAGAAATTACACTTGATGAAGCTATAAATAATATTGGCAACTACGATATTACCAGGAGCACAAAGTATTTTACTTTTCTTGAGTACCAGATTCGTAAGGCTGCAGGAGATGAAAAAGCTCTTTTGATGCTGGAAAAGAAAATGGTAAGTCTCCTTACCAATAAAGAAGTATCCGCTGAAGCTAAAAAACTTATTCTGCGTGAATTAAGCTGGATGGGTTCTGATTACTGCATTTCTGCTGTAAGGGATCTCCTTGAAGTTGCTGAATTGAAGGATGATGCTAATTTTGCGCTGACACGTCTTGGAAAATAGATAACGGATATGCTTTCACTTGTAATTCCAATTTTTAACGAAGAGAAGCTGATTGATGAGCTTATAAGACGTACTGTTGAAGCCCTTGAATCATTCACTCAGGATTATGAAGTGATCTTTGTTGACGATGGCAGCATTGATGGAAGCACTGTCAGTATATTAAAAAGCAGGGAAAAGAATAAGAGAATTAAGCTGCTTTCACTTTCAAGAAATTTCGGTCACCAGGCTGCTTATACTGCAGGATTGGAATATGCTAAAGGCGATATTGTTGGTATGATGGATGGCGACCTACAGGATCCCCCGGAACTGCTCCCGGAGATGTACAGGAAATTATCAGATGAGGATTATGATATCGTAAGCGGGAAAAAATCGGGACGAAAAGGTAATAAAGGCCGCAGCTTCTATGCTTTCCTGTTTCACCTTATCTTCAAGCATATTGGAGATTTGGGAAATATTGAGAATTATGGCAACTATTCATTAATGAAAAGAATTGCTGTTGAAGCTTTGCTTTCGATGAAGGAAAAAGTTCGTTATTTGCCAGGACTCAGGTCTTTTATAGGTTTCAGACACGGAGAGGTGGAGTTTGTCCGGGATGAACGATTAAGAGGCAAACCTAAAATGACCTTTCGTAAGCTATTTGTACTGGGTTCCGATGCTATATTCTCATTCTCAAGGTTCCCGATAAGATGCTGTCTCATTCTCGGAACTATTGGAACACTTGTTTTTCTGGGTGCCGGGATTTATGTACTTTTTGCAAAGATTTCGGGGATTGCTGTCCCGGGATGGTCTTCAACTCTGTTAAGTATTTATTTTCTGGGATCGATCCAGCTTGTTTTTCTTGGAATACTTGGAGAATATATTTTCAGAAATTATAAAGAATCCCAAAACCGTCCGGTCTATTTTGTTAAAAGATTCTATGACGACACATCAGTTTTGTGATGAAAGAGTCAGGATTGAAATATATCTTTTTTTCAGCATCTCTCTTTCTGCTTATTTTAATGATGGTTATGAGCAGGAATGCCGGAATTTCCTGCGACGAGGTTCTTCATTATAACCAATCTGTTGCTGTTTATGATTATTTTGCTTCGCACGGAGAAAATAAGAGAGCTCTTGAAACACCCGTAACCAATCTGAAGTATTACGGACAAGCATACGATAATGTTGTTACTATCCTTACCAAATGGTTTGGTATTGAGGATGTCTATAGGTTCCGTAACTTAATGAGCGTATTAGCCGGGTGGAGTGCGATTTTAATTACGGCTCTGTTTGCAGTATGGCTATCGGGGTACAGAACAGGTATAATTGTATTGTTCCTGTTCCTTCTCTCTCCGACATTCCTGGGACACTCACTTAATAATCTGAAAGACATCCCCTTCGCACTCTCTTATATAGCAGGGATCTTTTTTACGTTGAAGTTTCTGGAACAGGGAAGGAAAATCAGCTTTACAACAATTATTTTATTGATTTTAAGTATTGCATTTTCAATAAGTATCAGGGCAGGAGGATTGCTTCTGATCTGTTACCTGTTCCTCTTTTTCATATTATTCTTTATCAATTATTTTGACTTGAAAAGCCGGGATGATCTGAAATATGCCGGCAAAACTCTGGTATTTTTAACATTAATTTCAGGTACAGCATTTTTTCTTGCTATCTTGTTATGGCCATTTGCTCTTCAATCACCATTTATTAATGTATTTGAATCATACAGGGTAATGGCTCATTTCCCTGATACTTTCATGCAGATATTTGAAGGGAAGGAGCAATGGTCTGATTTCATGCCCTGGTACTATCTTCCAAAATCGATGGCAATTACAATCCCGGTAATAGTTATTACAGGAGCATTGATTTTCTTTCTTTATATCAAAAGAATAATAGAATCAGGTAAAACACTTATCTATCTGATAATAGTCTTTACAATTCTTTTTCCGCTTTTATTTGCTATAGCTGAAGAATCGAATGTATATAGTTCATGGAGACAGTTTCTATTTTTATATCCATCTATCGTCATACTTGCGGCTGCCGGCTTCAGCTTCATGTTCGGCTCACTTAAGAAAAATATTTTTAAATGGGGAATGATAATAATTCTTTGTTTTTTCGCAATTCATCCCGTTCGGTTTATGATTATGAATCATCCCTATGAGTACCTTTATTATAATCAGTTTACAGGAGGATTAAAAGGGGCATTCAGCAATTATGAAATGGATTACTATTTTGTCAGCCAGACCGAAGCATCAAACTGGCTGATCAAATACCTGGAAGAGAAGAAAATAGATTCAGCTGTTGTTAAAGCTACCTATCCGGTTGACTGGCAGTTCAGAAAATATCCGGGTATTTTAACTTCATATTTCAGGAATGAAGAGAGAAGTCAGTATGACTGGGACTATGCGATAATTACAAACAGGTATATTTCACCGTTTAAATTAAAAAACAAGCTCTGGCCTCCCGGAAATGCCATACATATTATATATGCAGACTCCGTTCCCATCTGTGCCGTACTGGAAAGAAAAACAAAAGCAGATTTCCTTGGTTATAAAGCACTGGAAGATGGCAGGATTAAGGAATCGGTGAATTTTTTTGAGGAAGCAATTAAAATTGATAATGATGATGAAATGATTTTTTATAATTTTGCACGGGCATTGTATAACGACGGACAATACCCAAAAGCTGATTCATTACTGAAGAAAGGGCTTGAAATAAATCCTGATTTTGAACTCATTCTGATGTATCTCGGGAACATTGCAAAAAGCAGGAATGAATCAGAGGATGCTGCAAAGTACTATGAAAAAGTTATCAGCATAAACCGGAAGTACTTAAAAGCATATATCGAATTGTCCGGAATACTTGCTGATAATGATATTCAGAAAGCAAGGAAGCTGTTGAGGGAGTGTCTGGTCATAAGTCCGAATTATAAACCTGCGGTGCTGGCGCTGGCGGAAACTTACAGAAAGAGTGACCCTGAGATAGCTGAAAAGTATTTAAAACAGGCAGAAACTATTAAATAATTATAAAACTCTTTAAGATGAAAAAATTTATTTTGGTACTCACGTTGGCTCTGGCTTTTACATTTGGTGGTTTGATTCCTGCTGTTGCCCAGGAACAGCCAAAACCCGAAAAAGATACTGTTAATATGGATACTGAGGCTAAACCTGAATTCTATTATGCCGTTGAAGATGAAGCCACTTCAGGAACGGAATCAGGAAAAAGTTCCACCGCAACTATTGCTATTATAGTTGGTGCAGTTATTGTTGTCGGAGCTGCTGCATTTTTCCTTCTTAAGAAGAAAAAATAAAAAGCTTTAAGCCTGGTTCTATATAAGAATCTTCCTGCAGTAATCGACACATTTCTTTACTTCAGCCACTGCATCCGATCCCTGAGGAATAGGGTATTCGAGTTCAATGTCTGCATTTATCGGATACTTTTTATTCTTTATATTAAGAAGAATCTCAGCTATTGGGGTCTCTCCCTTTCCCCATTCCATGTTTGTATTTGGGGGAGTTCCTTTCGGACCGGTCTTGTCTTTCATATGCACACTTATGATCCTGTCGTGCAGTTTTTCGATTATTCCATTAGGATGAAGGCCTGTTGACCCAAAATAGTGACCAGCATCAAAATTCAGCATTATGGCAGGTGATATATCGAGGAACTTTTCGAATGTCCATCCGGGCTGCCCGGGTTGAAGATGCTGATGCATAATAGCATACATGCCATGCTTTTCAGCAAAAGGCCCAAGTTTCTGACACGACATTTCACTGATTTCAGTTGATACACCTTTCGATCCGAGTGCTTTGGCTGCCCTGAATGCATAATCGATCTCCTCATCAAACCATTTCTCAGGAGCAAATTTGACAATATGGATTTTTACACCTGCATTGTTATACATCTTTCTGAGCTCTTCAAACTTTGTCATGGGTGCTGAAATACGCCAGTCTTTCTGAGCATTTCTAATTTCTTTTGAAGCCTTTTGGTAAGTGCTAATCTCCTCATCAGTGGCTTCATTGGGGAGTTTTGGAGGTGATTTCGGCAACCCGGCAAACTGTTCAACCGGATCACCCATAAGTTCGATTGAACTTATACCGCAGGCGAGGCAATACTTTAATATATCCTCGGCAGTACCAGGCATGCTGCGCCAGCTGTATGTAATTGCACCAACCTGAACCCTTCCGAATTCAGAATTAGGTTTTGAAGAATCTCTCTTTTGTGATTCAACTACCTGAGCGAAATTTACTGGCACAATTGCCAATCCAGCTGCAGTTGCCGTCAGTCCAAGGAACTTTCGCCTGGAAACTCTATTGTTCATATTTTTAATCTTTACTTTTTACTTTATTAAATTTTCACCCAAACATTACCCTTTGAATTTGAATCAACAACAGCATGAATAAATTTCATTCCCCTGACTCCATCATGAACTGTAGGGAATTCAGCCGGATTGAATTTTTCTTTACGGATTGACCTGGCAGTACCTTTATATATATTTGCCAAAGCTTCATAAATTCCCTCCGGATGTCCAGCCGGCATGGTATGTCCATCTTCAGCAAGTTTCCCATTATAACCGTGTGCAGGTTTATATATTTTAGTGGGTTCAGAATCGCTGAACATGTAAAGATAATTTGGGTTTTCCTGTCCCCATCTTAAACTAGCCTTTGATCCGTAAACTGAAATGGTGATGTCGTTCTCCAGACCTGCGCAAACCTGACTTGCCCTTATTACACCCTTCAGCTTCTTACCGAAACGGATCAGAACTGTTCCGTCAAGATCGAGTTTTATCCCATCTTTTACCGGATTAAGATCCGACAATACCTCTTTTATTTCAAGTCCTGTTGTATATTCGATCAGGTTAAATGCATGTACTCCAATATCGCCCATACAGCTGCTGGCACCGGCATGTTTAGGATCGAGTCTCCATACTCCGGTAATCCTGCTGCCTGTACCATAGATAATTGAATTTATCCATCCCTGGTAATACTGAGCATCAATACGTTGTATTGTTCCAAGAACACCTTTAGATATAAGTTCTCTCATCTGTCTTACCATCGGGTATCCTGTATATGTATGGGTCAGTGCAAATGTCTTTTTGGTCTTTTTGACAATTTTCTCAAGGTCAAGAGCCTCTTTGACAGTCATTGTCATAGGTTTTTCACATACCAGATGAAAACCACTTGTCAGCAGCTTTTTTGCAAATGGATAATGCAGAGCATTTGGTGTCACAATAGCTACAACTTCTATTCTCTCTTTTGCAGGTAATGCCAGTTCAGACTTTATGAGCGCATCAACACTTTTATAACATCTGTCAGTACTAATCCCTTCTTTTAATGCAAATTCTTTACTCTTCTCATAATCAACATCGAAGACGCCACCTACAAGTTCAAAATCGTTGCAGATACGCGAAGCGCGGCGATGAGCATCACCAATAAATGCTCCTATTCCGCCTCCTATCATTCCCATTTTAATCTTTTTCATATGATTATATAATTTAATAGATTCAAATTAAACCATCACACATTTTTTAAGAGACTGATGATTCTTTTTTTCTGAAGTGCAGAAATGTAAAACCAGCAATCAAAATAGCAGGTACAATAGCAACAAATCTTAGCGTACGTTCACCACCTTCCAGTTGAGCCTGTGCCCAGATTGCAGCTTCCTGAGTCCCCGATGCAGCCACCTTCAGAGCTTCAATTGCTTGTCCGGCCGGGACTGATGCCAGTGTCTGGGCATCAAAAATCGAACCGAGTGCCCATTGTGCTATTGCTCCTCCAAAAAAGCCAATACCTCCCATTATTGCCAGACCAAGAGCACCGCTGGTTGGTATATTTTCTGAAACATAACCTAGCATTGTTGGCCAGAAAAATGCAACCCCAAGGGCAAATATACCTGCAGATGCAAATACCAGTAAGCCATTTGTGTAACCCATTAGTATTAACCCAATAAATGCAAGAATCGATGATGCCAGCAAAATAATTGTTGATCTTACATTATGTATAATGGTTCCTCCGAACTGGCGGGCAATCGCCATTATTCCAGAAATCCATACCAGAAGCAGTATAGGATTATCTGATACATTTGAAAGAAGTGCAGCAATCCATTGGTTTGTACCAAGTTCTGTTGAAGCGGTGAGGATCATGCAGAAAGCCATAAAAAGGAAAAGAGGACTCACACAGGCTTTAAGCATATCTTTGTAAGAAAACCCTGAAACAACACGCTCTGTTTGGGGAAATTTCTTATTCAGGAACATATAGCCATAGGCGAATGTTGGAAGCAGCATTATTGCCATTGCATATCTCCAATCAGTCAGTCCTATATTATTAAAAAGGTATACTATAAGTCCGCCAATAACAATTCCTGTTGGAAACCAGGCATGAAACCGGTTCAGACGGCGTGTTTTTTCTTCAGTATACATGCTGGTTATAAGTGGATTGCATGCTGCCTCAACACTGCCATTGGCAACTCCCACCAGCAAAGTAGATATGAAGAGTGACCAGAATCCTGTGGCAATAATTGTAAGTACAATACCCGCCACATGACAAAAGAATGCGATGGAAATTATTCGTCCCAGTCCGATAATATCAACAAGCGGACCCCCAAAGACCATGGCAATGGTGAATCCCCAGAAGGCTGTTCCCACAATCCATCCTACTTCGGTAAATGTCAGGTTGAATTCAGTAGCCCATGCTGATACAAAAGAACCTCTGGTAGCGAAAGCCAGGGCAGTAACTACAAGTGCAACAGAACTTGCATTAAATAATTGGGTTTTCTTGATAGTTGTATCCATTTAGTTGAAGGTTAAGGTTAGAGTTTATGAAATTACAGGATTTCTATTTTTCGAAGGCAGAATCAAAAGCAACCCCGGAGGGAGGAAAGTCGATAGCTTTAACAAATTCACATGCTTCCCTGGCTCCGTGGTCCCGGTCCATGCCACTGTCCTCCCATTCTACTGAAAGGGGCCCGTTGTATCCGATACGATTGAGAGCTCTGATTATCTCTTCAAAGTTTATATTGCCGCGCCCCAGGCTTCTGAAATCCCAGTAACGCCCCTTTGACCCGAATTCAGTATGTCCTCCGAAGACACCTGCTTCTGTCGGAGACTCTGACCAGGAGACATCTTTCATGTGGACATGAAAGATCCTGTCAGAGAATGTATATATAAACTGCACATAATCGACACCCTGGTATCCGAAATGAGAGGGATCAAAATTAAAGCCGAAGGCAGGATGATTGTTCACTGCTTTTAAAGCTCTCTGTGCCGATGCAATATCAAATGCAATCTCTGTTGGGTGAACTTCAAGGCCAAACCTTATCCCCATCTTTTTATATGCATCCAGGATAGGCTTCCAGCGTTTTGCAAATTCTTTAAATCCATCTTCGATCATTTTCGGAGTATTGGGAGGGAATGAATAGCAAAGATGCCAGATCGGGCTTCCTGTGAATCCATTTATAACGGAAACTCCAAGTCTTTTGGCTGCCTCTCCGGTTTTTATCATCTCTTCAGCAGCCCGCTTCCTGACACCTTCTGGATCCCCATTACCCCAGACATAATCCGGAAGAATTCCTTTATGTCGTTCATCAATGCGGTCAGCTACCGCTTGCCCCACTAGGTGATTTGAGATTGAAAATACTTTCAATCCATATTTGTCAAGCAGTTTTCGCTTAGCCCTGCAATAGGCATCATTTGCCTTATTGACTTCGAAATGATTCCCCCAGCACGCCAGTTCCAAACCGTCATATCCGAACGATCTGGCTTTCTGACACACTTTTTCCAGTGGAAGATCAGCCCACTGACCTGTGAATAATGTTACCGGTCTGCTCATGGAATTTTATCTTTATGTTTGGATGTCTGAATGTTTAAATTATCATTTTTGATTTGTCTTATAGCTCTCTTACCCATATATTTCTGAACGCTACAGGATTACCATGGTCTTGCAGCTGAATGCTTTCCGGTCCGTGGAATTTAATATTTGCCTGTGGGATGTTAACATAATCTGTTGGCCCCATCAGGCTTACATTATTCTGAACAAGAACTCCGTTATGAAGAACTGTAATCCTGGGAGGGGTGAAATATGATATCGAATCACTGTTAAAAACAGGGGCAGTATAAATAATATCGTATGTCTGCCATTCTCCGGGGCCTCTGCTTGCGTTAACAAGTGGAGCATACTGTTTGTAAATACTGGCAGCCTGGCCATGGCGGTAAGTAAGGTTATTATAGCTGTCAAGAACCTGAACCTCATAACGACCCTGCAGATATACACCGCTGTTTCCCCGGCCCTGACTTTCGCCAATTACCTGTGAAGGTGACTTCCATTCCAGATGGAGCTGTATGTTTGAGAATTTTCTTTTCGTCTTGATATAACCTGAACCTTTTACACAGACAAGTTCACCATCCTTAACGATCCACTTTGTTGGATTCCCTTTTGTATCTTCCCACTCAGTATTGACATCGGTTCCATTGAAGAGTACTATGGCATCGGAAGGAGGATCCTGGCTGGTGGTTCCCGGTTTAATGATCTTAACAACAGGATCAAAAACCTCCACCATTCCTGGTACCATTTTGGCAGGGTCAACCGGCTTTTGTATTTGTACTACCGGTTGTGTCTGCTGCTGTTGCTGCTGATTCTGAGCGCTAAGTGCGAGCCCGGCTGTTCCAAATATCAGCATTAAATAGAATTTTTTCATTTATGTATGTTATTTAGGTGTAAAAATTAATTTTCTAATTTTGGCACTCTTCCTGGTGTCCATGGAGCTTTTATCTCATCAAGCTGTTTCTCAAGTTTTTGTAAATCTGAACCGGCTTTAGTTACCATTTCCAGAACTGGCGGAAATTCTGATTTAAGTATAGTTAGTTGATCTTTAGCGATCTGTGAGATATTTCCACTCTGACTATAACTGGTAATAGCGATTTCATTAAGTCTGTCAGAAAGAGGAACAGCTGCAGGCGGTATCTCTTCAGA
>Ga0209575_10000496_pt1 | contig 24427 bp, 20 predicted proteins | sample Medcelwee11metaG_FD_187172 | JGI IMG/M metagenome (GOLD analysis project Ga0209575, IMG submission 187172) | Freshwater pond sediment microbial communities from the University of Edinburgh, under environmental carbon perturbations - Medium... | ecosystem: Environmental > Aquatic > Freshwater >...
CCTTGCAGCTATCAGTGCCGACACCTCAGGCTCTTCGAAAAGGGTCATGTGTGCAGTGCTCTGTTTTGAGCGGAGCATGTTCTTCGCAATCGACTTGCGTATCTGGCTCATAGGTTTGATCTCAACCAGTTCGCCAGCGGCCTGTGCCGTCACACTCAGGGCAGGGGAATCTTTTGCCGATGCTGCCGTGGCGTGGAAGCTCTGTATATCGCTCTTCATCACCCTGCCGGCAGGACCCGTTCCTTTTACCAGGTTGATATCTATATTCATGTCGCGTGCCATAGCCCTTGCCACAGGTGTCGCCAGCACCTTGCGGGCAGCGCCTTTTTCAGCTGCCGGCTTCACTTCCCTCCCCTCGTCGCTGGCAGGGAGATAGGCGTTGTTTGATGCTACCTCTATGGTGCCTACCACTCCGGCTCCGGTCTCCTCTACCATCTCCATCTCAGGAGCCTTAACCTCTGCCCCGGCTTCGCCCGCTATCTCTATCTCAACAAGGGTCTCGCCAACGTGAACCGTCTCTCCAACCTTACCGTACCGTGCGGCGATGACGCCCTCGCGGGGCGATGGGATGTCAGTCACAACCTTGTCGGTCTCCATCTTCACAAGCGGCTGTCCGACCTTCACTGCGGTCCCCTTGTCAACGTACCATTCAATCACGATGCCCTCTGTGAGGCCCTCACCTATATCAGGGAATTTGAATATATATCTCATCGCTTCAGAATTTTACTGTTCGTTCAATCTCATAAAAGATCTTTTCCGGGGTGATCATATAGTGATGTTCGCCGCGAGGGTAGGGGACTATCACATCAAATGCCGCCACCCGTTTCGGCGGTGCCTCGAGATGAAGGAACGCCTCCTCGTTTGCCAGCGCCATTATCTCCGATCCGACGCCGAAGCTGCGCGGCTCCTCACCCACGAATATTATTCTTCCGGTCTTCTTAACTGATGCCGTTATGGTCTCCTTGTCAAGAGGATAAATGGTTCTCAGGTCGATCAGCTCGACAGAATATCCGGCCTCTTTCGCCATCACCATAGCCTTCTGCACTTCGCGGATCATTGCTCCGTAAGCTACCACTGTGACGTCGGTGCCCTGTGAGAGTACCTTTGCCTTGCCGATGGGCACAGAGAATTTCTCCTCGCTGACCTCCTGCTTGATGGCACGGTAAATCCTTTTCGGTTCAAGGAAGAGAACCGGATCGTCACTCTCGATGGCTGATATCAGCAGACCCTTTGCGTCATGAGGTGTCGAGGGGACTACCACTTTAAGACCCGGGATATGTGCGAAGATCGCCTCCATGCTCTCAGAGTGGTGTTCCAGGGCATTGATGCCGCCGCCGTAAGGAAGGCGTATTACTATCGGCATCCGGTAACGTCCGCGGGAACGGTTATGATAACGTGTTATGTGCGAGATAATCTGGTTGAAGGCGGGGTAGATGAAGCCGCAGAACTGCATCTCGATAACAGGACGCAAGCCTGCAACGGCCATCCCCACAGCAGTGCCGGCGATGCCTGACTCTGCCAGCGGTGAGTCAAAGACCCGTTCCGCACCATATTTCTTCTGTAATCCCTCTGTAACTCTGAAGACGCCGCCCTCAAAGCCTGCATCTTCGCCATAGACAACAATGTTTTTATCCTCCTTCAGCTTAATGTCAAGAGCGTCATTGATGGCATTGACAATATTCATTGCTTTCATTTGCGTCCGTTTTTCCATTGTAAGAATTTTTCATGTTCGATCTGCTGGTCACGAAGGTCCTGTGGCATCTCTGCATACATATACTTGAAGGCATCTTCAAGCGGATACTTTACTGACTGTTCTGTCTCCAGGAACTGGCGGTCAATCTCCTTCTTATACTCTTCGGTGATCCTCTCTTCCTCGGCATCAGACCACAGTTTCTTTTTCTCCAGGAAGAGCTTCATGCGGCGCAGAGGGTCCTTCCTGTCCCACTCTTTCTCCTCCTCTGCAGTGCGGTATTTTGTCGGGTCATCTGATGTCGTATGGGCTCCCTTGCGATAGGTGACGGCCTCTATCAGTACGGCCTGCTGTTCTTTGCGGGCGTATTCGTGGGCATACCTGAATGCAGCCAGCATGGCGAAGATGTCATTGCCGTCCACCTTCAGACCCTGTATGCCGTAAGCTTTTGATTTGATAGCCATGTTGAGGCTTGCGGTCTGCATCTTCACCGGCACTGAAATGGCGTACTGGTTGTTCTGAACAACAAATATTACAGGTACTTTCCATACCCCTGCAAAGTTGAGCGCTTCATGGAAGTCCCCCTCTGAAGTCCCTCCGTCGCCCACGAAGGCAATGGTCACCTCGTCCTTTTTCTGGTATTTAACGGCATAGCCTATTCCTGCGGCATGGAGAAGCTGTGAGGCGATAGGCACTGAGAAAGGGAGAACATGGTTGGCTTCGTTGAACCTCATGCCATCCTCGAATCCCATGTTAAACATGAATATATCCTTCATTGTCACCCCCTTGGCAAGCCAGGCTCCCATCTCACGGAAGGCCGGAACGAGCCAGTCATCGTGCCTTAGCACAGCTCCTGCGGCAACACCGATGGCCTCCTGACCGTAGTTTGGGGGGTAAGTATAGACCCGTCCCTGGCGCTGGTATGAGACGATCATGAAGTCAAGCGTCCTGACAAAGAGCATATCACGGTAGAGCTTTAACAGCTCATCATCAGAGAGCTGCGGCATCCGCTCCTTGTCAATGACCTTGCCGTTGTTATCAATTACCTGCAACATTTTGTCGTCAGCAGGATCAAACTGGTCGAACATGATATATTATGTTTAATGTTACTGCAATAAGATACAAAGAAAATTTGAATTTGTTCACCTCCTTGCTTTATCGTCATCTGACATTCGCCCGGATGTGAAAGGCGGCCATTTGTGAAGAAATGTTAATCGGGTATTCTGCTCCGTAATTTTGTTTTAAATTGGCGCTTTGATTCATAAAATCAGATAATCCCAAATAATCCACTATGAAAAACATCTTCAGAACATTATTGGTTATGGCATTTGTGGTTCTCGCCTCGTGCCAGAATGAAGCAGGCGTTGAGCTTGCATTGCCGTTTGAAAAGTATGAACTTGACAACGGACTGACCGTGATCCTCAACGAGGACAAATCTGATCCGATAACATCGGTTGCAGTTTATTATCATGTAGGCTCCAGCCGTGAAACGGCCGGCAAAACCGGATTCGCACATCTGTTTGAGCACATGATGTTCCAGAAATCGGAGAATGTAGGTGAAGACCAGTTCTTCAGAAACATCCAGGGAGCTGGCGGTTCACTCAACGGCAGCACTAACCAGGACAGGACAAACTATTATGAAGTGGTTCCGAAAAATGCACTTGAAATGGCACTCTGGATGGAATCTGACCGTATGGGGTACCTTGAAAATACTGTTACAAGGGCTGCACTGGCCAATCAGCAGAACGTGGTTCAGAACGAGAAGCGCGAAAGCGTTGATAATGCACCATATGGCTTCAATTACGGGCTCATCCTTAAAAACCTCTATCCGAAAGGACACCCATACAGCTGGACTGTTATCGGGGAGATGGAAGACCTGGCAAATGCAACCGTTGAAGATGTAAAGGCATTCCATAAAAAATACTATTCGCCCAACAACGCATTCCTGGTAATATCTGGTGATTTCAGCAAGGAAGAGGTAAAAACATGGGTAGAAAAATACTTTGGTGAAATTCCTCGCGGCGAAAATATCGAAAAGAGAGAACCGATGAATGTGACACTTTCGTCCACTGTAAAGCTTTATCACGAGGATAATTTTGCCAGGGCACCAATGCTTACGATGGTTTTCCCAACAGTGGAGAGATATTCAAAGGATTCTTATGCATTGAGTTTTCTGGGTGATTTGCTGTCGGGTACAAAAAAATCTCCACTCTATACTGTTCTCGTCAAGGAGAAGAAGCTTACCTCACGTGTTTCAGCAAGGAATGGTTCACAGGAGATTGCCGGTTCATTTACAATATCAGTAACAGCAAACCCGGGCGTAAACCTGACAGATGTTGAAAAAGCTATTTTTGAAGGACTTCAGAAATTTGAAACAGATGGTTTTACTCAGGAAGACCTCCAGAGGATAAAGGCTGGTTACGAGACAAGTTTTATCAGCCGTTTTTCGAGCGTTCAGGGCAAGGCATTCACGCTTGCCGAATATGCAATGAACACAGGCGATCCGCAATTCTATGTCAAAGACCTCGAAAACAACCTGGCTGTTACCATGGATGATATCAAGGCAGTTTATGAAAAATACATTAAGGGCAGGAATTTCATTCAGACCAGTTTTGTTCCTAAAGGTGAGATCGGCCTAATTGCAGAGGGTTCTGTAAATGCAGGCATCGTTGAAGAAGATCTGGCCAATGCCGCAGAGGTGAAGGTTGATGCAATTGCTGATGAAGAGATGGTCAAAACACCGACAAAATTCGATCGCTCCGTAATGCCTGCCATCGGGCCTGATCCTGAGGTAACAATCCCCCAACCCTGGACCGGATCACTTTCAAACGGTACTAAGCTTATGGGTATTAAACATAGTGAACTCCCGCTCGTTCAGTACAGATTATCGATCGGAGGCGGCAGGATGTTCGAAAGTACCGACAAGGCTGGCCTGTCCAACCTGGTTGCTGCATTGATGAATGAAGGGACAAAAAACAAAACCCCCGAGGAACTTGAACTTGCAATCGGGCTGCTTGGAGCATCAATATATGTTTCATCTTCTGATGAAGAAATCACCATAAATGTCAGCTCTCTTACCAAAAACTTTGAAAAGACCCTTGCACTTGTCGAGGAGATGCTTCTCGAACCGAGATGGGATGAGGAGCAGTTTGCCCTGGCTAAGAGCCGCATAATCAACAGCCTTAAGAGAAATGCAGCAAGCCCCGATTATCTTGCATCGAGCAATCTCAACAAACTGATATTCGGCAATACTATTCTTGCATTTGATGGTTCGGGTACAGAAGAATCAGTTTCATCCATCACAATAGATGATCTCAAGGATTTCTACAGTAAATACTTTTCACCATCAATAAGCACATTTCTCATAGCAGGTGATTTAGACCAGGCAAGGGTTGAAGCCGCGCTTACAGGACTGAGCCTGAAGTGGCAGCCAAAAGAGGTGGCTTTGCCTGTAATAACAGCACCTGCAGCACCTGAAAAATCGCAGATCTATTTTGTTGATGTACCTGGAGCAAAACAGTCTGTTATAAGCATAGGCGGACCATCAATCCCCCGCTCAGATCCCGACTTCTACGCAGCAACAGTTGCCAACTACAAGCTAGGTGGCTCCTTCAATGGGATTTTCAACCTGATACTGAGGGAAGAGAAAGGATTTACCTATGGAGCACGATCCGGTTTTTCAGGAGGGAAAAATGTTGGATCCTTTACTGCATCTTCAAGGGTCAGGACAAATTCAACACTCGAATCGGTCACCATATTCAAGACAGAAATGGAAAAATACAGGGAAGCCATTCCACAGGAATATGTTGACTTTACAAAAGCAGCACTGATGAAAGGGAATGCCCTTCGTTTTGAGACACTCGGCAGCCTGCTCGGCATGATAAACAATATAAGCAGCTATAACCTTCCATTTGACTATATCAAACAGGAAGAGGCATTTGTGAAAGAGCTTACTCCCGAAAAGATACTTGAATACTCGAATAAATATATCGATCCTTCGAGGATGTATTATGTTGTTGCCGGCGACGCCAAAACACAGCTGAATGAACTAAAGAAAGCAGGACTGGGTGAACCTGTTCTGGTGAAATAATAAGTGAAATGAAAAGAACATTAAAATTATTAATTGTTGCCTTTGTTGCAATCCTTTACAGTTGCACCGGCAGCAAAAAAACCGAATTGTCGATACCATACGAAATGTATAAGCTCGACAACGGGCTGACAGTTGTTCTGAATGAAGACAGATCTGATCCTATCGCATCACTCGTGATCCTCTATCATGTAGGATCCGGAAGAGAAGTGGTTGGAAAAACCGGGTTTGCCCATCTGTTTGAACACATGATGTTCCAGCGTTCGGAAAATGTAGGCGAGGATCAGTTCTTCAAATATATAGAAGGGGCAGGAGGGGAACTTAACGGATTTACAAGTTATGACCAGACTGTCTATTTTGAGGTTGTGCCGAAAAATGCACTGGAGATGGCAATGTGGCTTGAGTCTGACCGTATGGGATATCTCAGCAATACAGTCACTCCCCAGTCTTTTGCCCTTCAGCAGAACGTTGTCCAGAATGAAAAAAGACAGGGTGTTGACAATATGCCTTACGGACACACTGAAAATGTATTGCTTAGGAATCTTTATCCCGTCGGTCATCCTTACAGCTGGGATGTTATCGGAGAGATGGAAGACCTGGCAAATGCAACTGTTGAAGATGTTAAAGCTTTTCACAGCAAGTTCTATATTCCTAATAACGCAACACTGGTTGTCTCAGGGGATTATGAGGTTGAAGAGGTGAAAGCTCTGATTCAAAAGTATTTCGGGGAGATACCAGCAGGAGAGGAATTGGCTGATCCGGAGCCTGTGAAGGTGACTCTCAGCGAGACGAAGAAGCTATTTCACGAGGATAACTTTGCAAGGGCGCCACAGTATAACATGGTTTATCATACGCCTGAACAGTACACCGAAGATGCCTATGCACTTGACATCCTGGCCCAGCTTCTGGGACAGGGGAAGAAGTCTCCGATGTACAAGGTTCTCGTGAAGGATAAGAAGCTGACCTCCTCGGTCAGTGTATACAATTCTCCGCAGGAGCTTTCGGGAAATTTCAGGATCAGCGTGACTGCCAACCCATCAACGAGTCTTAATGATGTCGAAAAAGCAATCTTCGAGGCTTATACCATGTTTGAGACGGAAGGCTTTACCGAAAAGGACCTTGAGCGCACCAAGGCGAGGATAGAGACAAGTTTCTATAATATGATCAGCAGCGTAATGTACAAGTCATTCATGCTTGCCATTTATAATGAATATGCGGGGTCACCCTCATATATTACAGAAGACCTTGAGAAGTCAATGGCCGTTACGATGGATGATGTCTGGGATGTTTATAACCGTTATATCAAGGGACAGAACTATGTGGCAACCAGTTTTGTTCCGAAAGGTCAGACAGACCTCATTGCTGAAGGCTCTGCAAATGCCGGCATAATTGAGGAAGACATTACAAAGGCAACCAAGATGGAAGTAACCGCCGCCGCGGAGGAGGCCATAGAAAAGACCCCGGGTCTTTTTGACCGTTCAGTTGCCCCGGTACCCGGACCTGACCCTTCGGTCACCATTCCTCTGGTTTGGCAGTCCATTGCTACAAACGGATTGAAGGTATATGGCATTGAACAGAGTGAGATACCACTTGTATCCTATTCAATTGTGATCAAAGGGGGCCATATGCTTGATGACATCAGCAAGCCCGGTGTGGCAAGGTTCACGGCACAGATGCTGAACGAGGGCACCAGGAACAAAACACCTGAGGAGCTGGAGGAAGAGATACAATTGCTCGGAGCCACAATCAACATAAGGGGAGGCGAGGAGAACATTACAGTCTCGGTCAACTCCCTGGCCCGTAATTTTGAAAAAACACTTGCCCTTGTTGAGGAGATGCTGCTAGAGCCCCGCTGGGATGAAGAGCAGTTCTCAATAAACAAGACAAGAACTGTAAATAACCTGAAGCGTAATATGGCGGATCCCAACTACCTCGCAAGTATTACATTCAGCAAACTGGCACTTGGTTCTGACAATGTACTGTCGACAGATATAAGCGGCACGGTTGAAAGTGTAGAGGCTATCACCATCGATGATCTGAAAGGCTTTTATGAGAAGAATCTCTCGCCCTCTCTCGCCAGCTTCATGGTCGTGGGAGATGTTGACCAGGTCAGGGTAGAAAAGGCACTTATATCACTGAATGAGAAGTGGAAGGCAAAAGAAGTGGCAATGCCCGGACTCACCTTCCCGCCTGTTCCTGAGAAAGCGTCCCTTCATTTTGTTGATGTTCCCGGAGCAAAGCAGTCAGTCATCAATATAGGTTACCTGTCGCTGACACGTGATCATCCTGATTTTTACAAGGCTGAGGTTGCCAACTATATGCTTGGTGGCACTGCCAGTGCACGTCTCTTCATGGTACTGCGTGAAGAAAAGGGATTTACCTATGGCGCATATTCCAGCTTTGACGGCCAGAAGAGCTACGGGACATTCAGTGCCTGGTCGGCGGTACGTTCTGACGCAACCCTTGAATCTGTACAGCTCTTTAAGGATATCATGCTTGATTACAGGGCTGGTGTTCCGCAGGAGACTGTAGATTTCACCAAAGGCTCTTTGCTGAAGATGAATGCCTTGCGGTTTGAGACGCTTCAGGCGAAGCTTGGGATGCTCAGCACAATGGCAAATTACGGGCTTCCTGTTGATTATGTTAAGCAGGAGGAGGACTATCTTAGGGGACTGACTGCTGAGCAGATGAACGAGACTGTTCAGAAGTACATTGATCCGATGAGGATGTATTATGTGATTGTAGGTGATGCGGCAACACAGATCACGGACCTTAAAAAGGCCGGGCTCGGTGAACCGGTGATCGTGAAATAGAAATCGGGGCGTCTGTATCAGACGCCCTGATTTTTTTTAAATAACGGAGTTCTGATCAGACCGTTTTCCCGGTGATTTTACTTAACTTTAATGCAAGGCTCTTTGAATATACCTTGAATTTTAAACAAGTAATGACCCTGAAGCCGAAAGTCTAATCTTCGAAATATGAATCCCGGTAACAGATTACTGATCTTACTGGCATTGGCATCAATGCTTATTATTGCCTGCAGCAAGAATGATGAATCAGATATTTTAGAATACTCGATTGTCAGTCAGCAGGCTGATGTTGAAATTGACGGGTTGAAGAAAGAAGTAAACCTCACATTCCCTGAAACAACTCTGAACGGAAGGGCTATGGTGGCAGAGTTCACCTTGTCTGACGGGGCTATGGCATACGTGAATGACGTGGACCAGATAAGCGGAAAGACGTCAAATGACTACGACCTTCCTTTTTATTATGACATAGTTGCGGAAAATGAAAAGGATGCCAGCAGGTGGAAGATTTTTGCAGCAAATAATGATTATACCCTTTCATGGGGTCTGGGGGGATTTCAACAGCAATCTCAGGCAAATAACCGAAGTTACGAGTGGTATATCGACCAGTTTGGCACGGGCCAGCATTCAGGAAACAATTGCGGCCCTGCTTCAACAACAATGGCGGCCAGGTGGTCATTTCCCGCATTCAGCAAAACGACGGAGGATGCAAGGGCAGCATACAGGCCTGGGGGAGGATGGTGGTACACAAATGACATCAACATGTACCTTACCGATAACAACATACCACATTCGATCATAAGCCTCTCTTCAGAAAGAACAGGTACTGAACAGATAATAAAGACCCGCCTTTCTGAAGGATATATCCTTATCCTCTGCCTTGATATGTTTTATGTCAGAAATGAAGCTGATTCTAAATTCAGGGTAGACAAGTTCTACACGGCAGCATCTGCCGGATGGGGTCATTTTATTGTTCTAAAGGGGTACAGGGAGGTGAACGACAAAGTATATTTTGAAGTCTATGACCCTTATTGCAACAGTTTAAAATACAGCGACGGTGCTTTAAAAGGGAAGGACAGGTATTACAGGAGTGAAGACATCTTCAGTGCTACCTCCATATGGTGGAATTATGCGTTTGTCATTTCGCAGGCGGGTGACAGAAAGGGGATACAGGGAGGGCTGGATCCCTCAACCGTTCCTGTTCAGTGGGGGAGGTAGCAGCTGTTCGGCCCGGATGTCTTACATGTGACAGTTGACTTCCCGGGTGCCTGAACAGGATTTTTAATATATTTGCGGGCATATATTCTGCCCGGATGGTGGAATGGTAGACACGCTGGACTTAAAATCCAGTGGCCATTGCGGCTGTGGGGGTTCAAGTCCCCCTCCGGGTACTGAAACAGAGCGAGAGTGAGAGCGAGTAAGCTCGAACGAACACTCTCGATCTGTTTTGACTCACTTCGTTCGTCGAGCTCACCCCGATGAATCGGGGTTCGGTTCTCGCTCTCGCACTCACACTCACACAAACATTTCTTATTTTTACTAATAGTCTCGCAAGTTTTTTTTTGGTTATTAACCATTAAATTCTCGTGCTATGTTCGACTTTTGTAAACTTGATGTCTATCAAAAAGCAAAAGCATTTTGCATTTTGATACATAAACTGATTTCTAATAGAAATTTTGACAGGACTACCAATGATCAACTACGTCGGGCTTCATTCAGCATTATGTTGAATATTGCCTAAGGTTCCTCCAGGTTCAGTAATAAGGACAGAAAAAACTTCATGGTGGTTGCCAGAGGAAGTGCCTTCGAATGTGCTGCAATAATTGAATATCTCTATGAAGTTACTGAAATAGATAAGGATGCCTATGTCAATTACTTAAATAACCTTGAAGAGATTTCTAAAATGCTTTTTGGCTTGATTCGTGGCCTTGAATAAATAATCGTAAGAGCAAGCCGGATCAAATTTGAGTTCTCGTCTTGGAATTCCTCGCTCTCACTCTCACTCTCACACTTTCTGACCGGGGGTTGCAACTTTTTATACCTCTGGTCTCAATTTTTCAATTACTTTTATATCAACCCACCAATGATCACCATTAAGGGAGAAAAATAAGTACCTCCCATCAGGAGATATAGAAGGGAATGCCGCCTTTGTATCAAATCCATATTTTGTCAGATCGACAGCCTCACTCCAGGTTCCATCCTTTCTTTTAAAGGATACAAACATATTCGATCCACCAGCATCGAATACAACAAAGCTTCCATCGGGAGCAATAAAAGAGTGCGCCGGACCACCCCATTTTTCCATACTCCTTTGTTCTATCGATATTCTTTCAGAGATCTTTAAATAACCATCTATTAAAACTACTTTAGTAAAATACGTCTGACCGGTTGCAGAACGAGAAGACATATCTGTACCAAATAATTGACCATCTCTTGTTGATGAGATGCGATGGCATTGACCAGTATATTTAGGTTCCGACCAACCATTTTGAGTTCTTTCGGTATAATAAATCCCTCCCCTTGCGGGATAGCCGGGTTCTCCTTCAGAAACCGGGCGTTGCCAATTGAAATAGAATCTTTTATTGTCAAATGTTATATGTCCATTGCCCGACACATAACCCGTGTCGAATGTTACCAGCTCCGGGCTTGTCCATATCTCATTTTCGATCTTACTGACATACCGTTTAATATCTGAAACGCTACTGCCTCTTAAAAAGTAGATTTCCTTACCATCGGGCGAAAAAGAGAGCCACGACTCTTGTATTAAAGGGATTGAGACTAGCCCCGGAGCAAAAATTTCTGGTATCATTCCCGGCGGTTTCTGTCCGAGGTAGGGACCGGTGAGCTTGGGGAAATTGATTTTCTGTGCACTAACTGTTATTAATGCTACCTGCAGCATACAACAGATCAGGATGAGTTTTTTCATTTTGTTTTCTCTGATATTATTGAATGAATTTTCTAATACTGGCAAAGCCTTTTCCCTTAACCACTTTTCGCCAGAGGGGATTGACCATCTGTAAACGAAGCTAAATCATTATAAGGTTTGATTTTCAGAATGAATTCCTGGCATCAAACCTCTGTCTAAGTTTCAATTAGGCTTCTGCACTTCGTTAAATACCCTTAAAAAATTGCCACCCCAGACTTTTTCCACCTCGCTTTCAGTATATCCTCTTTTAAAAAGTTCGATAGTTATGTTGGGAATATCCAAAACTGTATAACAATCTCCAAGACATCCTCCTCCCTCAAAATCAGTTCCTATACCAACATAATCAATTCCAATGAGCTTCCTGACATAATCAATATGATCAACAAATTCAGAAACTAGCCCCACTCCATGTGGGTATTTAAGTTTTATTCTCCTGGTTTCTTTTGTAAAATAGTCCTTCTCTTCTGCATTTAGTTTTTCAAAACCACCTTTGGAGTTTAACCATGACATTACCTTTCCCATCTCCTCCTTCATTTCAGGAACATCAACTGGCTTCCTTAAATGATCCGGAACAAGATTAACTTGTACTACACCACCGTTTCCCCTAAGTGCCAGCAGCTGTTTGTCAGTTAAGTTTTGTGGATGATTCTTTACTCCCTGAATGCAGCTATGCGAAGCTATTACTGGCTTTTTCGAATATTGAATAACATCGAAAAATGATTTTTGTGAAATATGGCTTACGTCTACTATCATTCCCAGTTCGTTCATTCTCTTAACAATCTGAATACCAAATTCAGATAACCCTTTATCACCAGGATTATTATCATCTGTACTGCTGTCACAAATATCGTTATCCTCAAAATGGCAGAGGCTCAGATATCTTGCTCCACGATTATAGAAATAGTCTAATTTATCTATATCCTGCCCAATCGGATAACCATTTTCCATACCCAGAAAAATGCAAATCCTCCCAGATGAAGTAATGTCATAAAAGTCATTTGCGGATCTGCCCAATTCGCACAAACTTTTGTTAGCATTACATTGTTTTTCAATCAGATCAATTATGGCATTTGCTTTTTGAAAAGCGGCTTCCCTGCCTGTGCTATCAAGTTTCCCCTGAGGAATAAATACAGCCATAAACTCTCCATCTAAACCTCCTTTTTTCATTCGTGGAAGGTCAACGTACCCTTTATCATTTTCCACTCCCATATCATACCACGACATCTTCATTGGAAGGTCACAATGGGTATCTATAGTTTTAATTTTGTAATGGAGTTGTCTCCATCCTTCTTTTTCACTGCCCTGATCTTGTGAATTAACTCTTTCACTTAACAAGAGGAGAACACCTAAAAATAATACAGTTCTCATTTGATTTTAAGATAAATTGTATTGAAAAGACTCCGAAAAGAAGACAAAGCTGCTCAACTGGTTGCAACTTTTGTCCGCCTGCCCGACAACCGGCGGGTTCGGGGTACAGAAAAAGAGTGAGAGTGAGAGCGAGTGCGAGAGCAATCGCGAACACTCATCTCTTTTTCTCAAGACTCACACTCACACTCACACTTCTGTTCCTTTCAGATTTTCCAGATTCTTTTTAAATTAGCTCTGTGTCGCTGCTAATTTATTTTCCACAGTGCTAACTTAGATGATCCAGGTCTGCGTGACCATCATAGCCGATTGGTGTCCCGCTAGCCGAGAACCTGATCCGTCCGCATCGTAACTCTGAGAATACATTCCGAACAGGATGATGATCGCCAACCTGTCGGCAGGGTTGACTGATACATCTTCTGTTTTAATTAGATGGTTTCTATTTGAAGTCGCTTTTAATATTGGTCTAACTTCCCAACCGGGCAGTTAACCCAACAGGTACGGCGGATTCATGCATGACAATTCATTCCGGCAAGGTGGTTAAAGGCAATAGTTGCTTCAATCAAGACTTTCAGAGCAATTTAACTCCATTCCTGAGGCCAAAAATTTATTTATAAATTCTCTTTTTCTGCACAATTGATCTGGATAATCGGATTAATAACGTTAATATTGATTTGGAAAATACAATATAATTGACTAATATTGATTTGGAAATTCATTAATCACATTATCTTTGTAGAAGAATAATTGAAGATATGACATATTTTAACAGAGTAAGAGAGAAGGATTTGGATTCCTGGAAGACGTCACCTCAAAGAAAACCGCTGTTACTTCGTGGAGCACGTCAGGTTGGTAAAACAGAACTGGTTCGTGCTTTCAGTAAGCAGTTTACCAATTTTATTGAGATTAATTTTGAACAGGATAAAGAAGTACACCGCATTTTTTCAGGGAATCTTTATCCTCTGCAGATCTGTGAACAAATCTCCACATTATACAATATGCCCATAAACCCCGGAGAAACTCTTTTGTTTTTTGACGAGATCCAAAGCTGTATCCCTGCAATCTCTTCATTGCGATTCTTCTACGAAAACTATCCTGAATTGCACCTGGTTGCAGCCGGCTCCTTACTTGAATTTGCTTTGCAGAAATTGCCATCCTTTGGAGTAGGAAGGATTAGTTCAATGTTCATCTATCCGTTTTCTTTTGAAGAGTTCTTAAAAGCATCCGATGCAGAATTTCTGAATCAGGCAATTATGAATGCAAATCCGGAAAACCCTCTTAATGAGGCAGTACATTACAAAGCACTTGAGTATTACCGGAAATTTTTAATACTTGGAGGGATGCCGGCCATCATCTCTTCATACATTTCAGGCGGGGCTGATATTCTATCCTGTCAGTCTCTTCTGGACGACCTGATCAATACTTACGAAGACGATTTCGCAAAATACAAAAAGAGGTTTCCTGCTTCAAGTGTCAGAGAAGTGTTCAGGTCAGTTGCTCACCAGAACGGAAGGAAGTTTATTTATGAAAAATCTACAAACGAATTAAACCGTATTCAGGTAAAAAATGCACTTGAGCTTCTGATAATGGCAGGACTAATAATACCCGTGACACATAGTTCGGCCAATGGTATTCCTCTCGGAGCCGAAGGAAACATTAAAAAAAGGAAATATTTAATTGCCGACACAGGAATATTTCATCGCTTATTGGGACTTAAAATTTCAGATATCCTGCTTCAGGGTGACTTCGATCTGATTAACAAAGGGGCAATTGCAGAATTGGCAACTGGACTTGAATTGGTAAAAGCGGCTCCATATTCCCAAAGAGAGGAATTATACTTTTGGCATCGGGAGGCAAGAAATAGTCAGGCTGAAATTGATTTTCTTGCTCAAAGAAACAATCTTATTATTCCGGTTGAAGTAAAATCAGGAACGAAAGGAAGTATGCAAAGTTTATATATATTTCTTGAGGAAAAAAAGATAGAAAAGGGCATCCGGACTTCTCACGAGAACTTTTCGAAGTATGAAAAAATCGATGTAATTCCACTATATGCAATATCTAATATTCTCAAAAGCTAAAGATATTCTTATCAGCTCCGTGATCACATTCTAACTTTCCTTTGAGTAGCTCGTCTATCTTTACAGTAATTTTTTCAATCAGACTTAAGGAATACTGGTTGCAACTTTTGTCTGCCTGCCTGCCAACAGCCGGCGGGTTGGGGGTACAGCGCCCTCCGAATACGGCATTTGGTGGAGAAGGAGGGCTGAAAACAGAGCAAGATGTAGAATTCCCATTAGATCCGATTTGCCACCGTATTCTGAAATTCGAAGGAAACTTAGTCCCTCAAGCAGCCTATTGGAACTACCAGCACACCATCCGGCCGACTGTATGCAACCTGGCCGCCTGTTAGTATCATAAGAAAAGATGGCTGGGTCATCAAGATATTGATTTTGAATCAATTTGCTTATATGTTCCGTATTTTAGCATCATTTTATTCCGTGTTTTGGCAGTTTATGATTCCGTATAATGGCAGTTATTAATTCCGTGTTTTGGCAGAATCTGACTTCAGCATAAAGTGTTTTAACTTGAATTAGATAAGCATACCAGTAAATTTACACGAGTAAAAGGGATGAGACAATCTGTAATTTCAGGGAAGAAGGTTAGCTCTCACACTCACACAATTTGACTGGTGCAGCAACTCTTATTGAGAAGGAAATACTTAAAAAATGGTATTGAAATATATTATTATCGGGAGTAATTTTATTCAATTAAAAGCCTGAATATATTAATCCATAAGAAATGGAAACAATCATTAAAGTAAATGAGACTTTATGTATAGGCTGCGGAAGTTGCATCAGAGCCTGTCCGGGTGGTTTGATTACTAAAAAAGACTTCCCGGTTCCCATCGATAATTCATGGGATCTCTGTATCGACTGTGGTCATTGCGTTGCCATCTGTCCTACCGGTGCCATGAGTCAGCGTTCAATGGAGCCTGAGGAATGCGAGTCAATTGATATTCATCTCATACCCCGGTGGGACCGGGTAAGCCAGTTTATGAAATCAAGGCGCTCAATCCGTGGTTATATTAAGAAACCAGTAGAAAAGGAAAAAATCCTGCAGCTTTTGGATATCGCACGCTACGCACCAAACGGTGCTAACCGTCAGGTTGTAAGATGGCTTGTAGTCAATGACCCTGCCAGGGTTCACCAGATAGCAGAGATGACAATTGACTGGATGAAAATCGTCAGGGAAAAGAATCCGGCACTCTATCAGGAGGCTAAACTTGAATTATTTGTGGAACCGTGGAATGAAGGAAGCGATCGTATTTCCAGGGGGGCACCCTGTGTTATTGTAGCCTGTGCACCAAAAGATGAGCGTACTGCAGCTCCGGCAGCTATGATTGCCATTCATCAGATTCAACTGGCAGCTCAGGCACTCGGTCTGGGAACCTGTTTTACAGGCAGTATAAATACAGCTGCACAGGGTTATCCGCCCCTGATCCAACTGCTTGGAATCCCCGAAGGATATGTTCCGTTTGGAACTTTTGTAATCGGTTACCCGGCTGAAACATATCTCCGTATTCCTGTTAGAAATCCTGTTGAAATAATATGGAGCTGAAACTGACCTTAACAGGAAAATACGAACTATAAAACAATTTTATGAATGACAAAATTACTGCACGCCAGTATACGACCCTTCTGGTTGAAAGGCGTGACAATGGTTTAGTAATTGTTACACTTAACCGCCCCGAAGTAGGTAATGCAGTAAACACAGAAATGGGGATCGAACTGCTTGATTTCTGGACAGATCTTGTACGTAACCATGATGGACTACGCTGCGTCGTACTTACCGGTGCTGGTGAAGATGCTTTTTGCGCAGGCGGTGACATGAAGCAACGAAAAGGTATGTCGGAATATGATTGGCGTCATCAGCACGAAATTTTTGAGCAGGCACTCTGGACAATGATGGAATGCCCGGTCCCGGTTATCGCTGCAGTAAATGGCAAAGCCTTTGGCGGGGGGTTGGAGATGGTCCTTGCTGCCGATTTTGCCTATGGAGCAGATCACGCAAAATTATGGTTCCCGGAGGTTATGATAGGCATCCTTCCGGGGGTAGGCGGTACTACTACTCTGCCGCGCATTGTTGGTGAACGCCGTGCTAACGAGATCATCCTGGCAGGTGGCGCTTTTGGGGCTTCCGAGGCACTTGAATGGGGTATTTTCAATCGGGTTTGCAGTGCAAAGGAATTGATGCCTGCTGTAATTGCAACAGCAGAAGTTATTGCAGGAAATGCACCCCTGGCAGTTCGTCAGGCTAAGAAAGCGATCCATGAAGGGCTTCAGATGGATGTACGTTCCGCACTTCGCTACGAAGTCGAGGCTTATAACCGTTTGACTGGCACCGAAGACAGGGTCGAAGGCACGCTGGCATGGAATGAAAAGCGTAAACCTGTATTTAAAGGACGCTGAATTTGTTTGCAGTCTATTGTCATAAACCCCGGGATTTATTCAGATATGGTTGAAATTTCCAGGATGTATCCCTGGAGACATTTCATATCACACCGCGGTCTTTCAGCTCATAGATCAAATCAGAAATATGAGTCTTTCCAGACTTCATCATGATATTTCTGCGATGAGTGTTCACAGTATGCACACTCAGAAATAATCTGTCAGCAATTTCTTCGCTGCTGAGCCCCGAAGCTATAAATTTCAGTATATCAAATTCACGGGCTGAAAATATATTGCCTTTGCTCAGCAGATCATTATCCGGATATCTGAAGTATGAGAGATCGGAACCGATGTAATAGTGGTAACCGTTTTTGATCTTTTTATGCCAGTCAATATTGGTGTGTATTTTAAGGAAGAAGACTGTCTTGTATGGTATTGTAGTATAATACAGGTAACACTGAACCAGAAAATCAGAATATTCTCCTGAGGGGGTTCGGAATCTGTAATTGGATGACAGTATAGTATATCCTTTTTCTGCAATAAAAAGATCCTGAGCCACCTTGACCAGTTTGGACCTGCCCAGATTAAGTCTTTGAATGTCATCGGGGTGAGTGGCCTCCATGAACTGGTAGAAAGTAAGATCCTCAGGTGGTATACCAAGGATTCTTTGGCTTCCCCTGCTAGTAAAATGAATTTTCATCTGAATAGCATCAGCGAGATAGAGGAACTGGTTATCAGCTCTCATCATTGTCTCAAGCTCCACCATCAGAGGGTCGTTCGGATTAATCCCATCGAAACCCGAAGGGGTATAGGCTTCAATAAACTTAAAAAACAAACTATAATCGTGAGAATTTGCCGTCATACTGCATTTCAATTCGCTGAGTTTCCTCAGAATCAAATATATTAAAAAATACTCTTTTCTAAGTATTGCCAGAACTTCCCGGCAGGCGTAGCTTTACTTACTCGTTTTCGGAAAATCAAATAGTTCCGGACTTAAAAAATTTCTGGTAATAATTACAGTAAAACAGTTTATTATGGCAAGTGAAACAAAAAGAACAGCTCCGGATATGGATGCTATTATTGCAAGCGCAAAAAAACAGGGCAAGCTGAAAACCGTGCCTCTGAACTGGAAAGAAGTTTATTACACTAACTGCCCTCTCGTATCGGCCAGCAATGTCGATCAGGAGCTGGGATGGACCAAGGAAATCTATAAGAAGATGGATGTCCAGTATCTTTATCTGCGTGCCCGCAAAGAGAATGACTGGTACCCTCATTACATCCACAATATGGATAATATAATCCGTTTTGGCGGCCTTTTTCCTCCAATTCATGTTCATGCTGATATACGAAGAACCAGGCTTCTTGGTGTCACTCATGCACCCAAAGAAGGCGGAGTGATGATTGTCCGTTCGAGGGACGATATCTACCGGATGGCAGATCTTAAAGGTAAGAAAATAGGCCTTTCGAGGAGCCAGAATAAGATCAAGACTGACTGGTGGGGCATCCAGGAGGAACAGGGAATTGAGCTGATGCTCAGATTGAACGGGATGACGAGGAATGATGTCCAGATCGTTGAATTCCCATACGCTGACGACTGGTATGATAATCCTGAGATGATGGGACCGGAGATGGAGAACCCGTCGGAATTATGGCTTCGCCGCGATCATAAGCATGACTTGGCATTCAGGCCACTGGAAACAGCACTTGAAAAGGGAGTGATTGATGCCATGTACAGCCAGAGCAGGGTGCTGAGTGTACTCTCCGAAACCACGGGGAAATTCAAGTCAATAGAAGACCTTTCGAGGTATCCCGACTGGACACTGCAGGTTGCCAACATTCCTGCTGCCATCACCTGCAGCGATGTCATGGCGGAGAAACATCCCGAGTTGGCCGTTGCCTTCCTGAAGGGAATGATCAAGGTAGGCCGCTGGGCCAATGAGCACAAACACGCTGCTGCGGCAATTCTTGACAAGCAGACGTTCTATCGCGATGTGGAAGATACTTATGAAGGAATAAGGCTTATCGACATGGTGCCGAACCTGTCACCCCAAAATCTGGTATCTGTTGAAATCGGCAAGGACTTTATGCTGAGCCACGGCTACATCAAGAACAATTTTGACGTACACAAGTGGGCAGCGCCTGAATTCCTTGAGCAGGCTGCCAGGGAGCTGCTGGAAGAGGAGTGGAAGAAAAGGACAACAGCCAAGCTGCCTTCAACAGCTGACCCGCTGCAGTCAGGAGGCAGGATAGGATAACATTCCGGGTCAGACCGGACGTATTTACAATATGAATCCGCAGGCTCATAATCTTTTATGGGTCCTGCGGATTCTAATTAAATAGCCTGGTACAGTCATAAAGAGTTTAGCAAATTAATCTCCGCAGGCTGAGTAGTAATCTGGCATTGATTTCAGCACGCCGTTGAGGGTCCTCTTAAGCAATACCATCGCTTTCAGGTCATGCGCTATAGTGATAGCGGGTTTCTCCTGTTGCCTGATAATTGGCGTATTATTTCTATTATACAATAAATAACAAGGCATTATTAATTTTTTATAATATATAATAGAAATATATAGTATATTTGGTTGCTATTTCACTTATAACAGACGAAATATGAAAGCAACCTACATTAAGCGTCCTGCTTATATCGACAGAATAAAACCTTTCATAGGCAAGGAGATAATAAAAGTGATTACCGGCCAGCGAAGGGTAGGCAAAAGCTACATTTTACTTCAATTGATTGATGAGATAAAGAATATTTATCCTGATTGCAATATTATCTATATCAATATAGAGTTGCATGAGTTTGATGCAATCCGGACCCATACGGCACTATTTCAATATGTAGATAAAAAACTTGTCAAAGGGAAAGAGAACTTCCTGCTAATTGATGAGATTCAGGAGGTTAAATCGTTTGAACTCTGTTTACGCAGCCTTCTTGCCGAGTCAAAATGCGATATTTTCTGCACCGGGAGTAATGCCCAGATGCTTTCAGGAGAATTGGCGACCTCACTTTCTGGACGGTACATTCAATTTCCTGTTTATTCTTTAAGCTATTCTGAATTTCTTGAATTTCATAGCCTTAAGAACTCCAATGAAAGCCTGGTTAAATATCTGAAGTTTGGAGGAATGCCATATCTGATTCATACGGGATTAGATCAGAATGTAGCATTTGAGTATCTTAAAAATGTAAACTCGACCATTCTATTAAAAGATGTAGTTGCAAGAGAAAATATAAGAAATGTATTCTTCCTGGAGAACCTGACAGCCTTCCTGGCTGACAATACCGGAAGTGTTTTATCAGCTCTGAATATCAGCAAATACCTCAAATCACAACAGCAAAACATACCCACACAAACTGTATTAAATTACATTCAGGCTTTAACAAATGCATATTATCTGCATAGAGTTCATAGGGCAGAAATAAATGGGATGAAAATATTTGAAGTTGGTGATAAATACTATTTCGAGGACCTTGGGCTGCGCAATGCGATAAGATCATTTGAATACAGGAACGATGTAAACAAGCTGATGGAGAATGTAGTTTACCTGCATCTCAGAAGAAAAAATTATAATGTATTTGTTGGAAAGCTCGGGAATAAAGAGATTGATTTTATGGCTGAATTAAACGGAGAAAGGATCTACTACCAGGTAACCTATATGCTCTTTGATCAGAAGACTATTGATCGGGAATTTGGCAACCTTTTGTCAATAGACGACCACTATCCAAAATTCGTTATTTCAATGGATGAGGTTTCTGCAGGGTCTGGTTCTAAAGGAGTTAAACAGGTACATCTGCGCGATTTTCTTTCTGAAGCTTAAACCCCTTCATCTTAGGTTCAGAAATCAGATCAGAAATAAAAAATCCGCAACCGATCCCGATGCATATCGGGAAAGCTCGGCGAAGCCAATCCGGAATCTCCTTACAGCAATCCCATCGCTTTCAGTTCAAATATAACCTCTGTGGTGGAGGTTTTGCCTGCCTTCCTGATAATATTGCTGCGGTGAGTATTGATTGTCAGGGGGCTCCTGCAAAGCTTCCCGGCAATCTCCTTGGTGCTGAATCCCTGTTCAAGGAGCTCAATGATCCTGAATTCGGTGTGTGTGAAAACAAGTCCGGACGAGAGTAATTCCCTGTCAGGGAAACGGAAGATTTTAGGATCATTCCCGATGTAATAATGGAATCCTTTGGAGGACATTTCAAATCCGGAAATATCAGTAATCACAAGTATGAGAAATGTGGATTCGTATGGAATTTTACTGTAAAAGATAAAACCCTGATAAAGGAAATCAGCATATTCAATACTTCCCGATTTTTTTCCCCTGACATTGATCGAAATAATCTTTGTGCCGTTTTTCTGAATATATATCTCCTCGGCAACACTTATCAGCTTTGATCTGGCAAGGTGGTGACGTTTAAGGTCATCCGGATGGGTGCTCGTCAAAAAAAACCCGTGGTGACTTTATCCTGGTCAATTCCAAACATTGACTTCACCCCCCTGCTGATGAACTTAATATCCAGCTGAATTACATCGGTTATATAAAAGAGCTGCCTGTTATCTTCCATGTAATGGTCAAGCTCTTTCACAATCTGATCATCCGGACTGATCCCCTTGAAATTTTGTTCAGAATAAGTTACAAAGAACTTATAAAACAGACTGTAATCCTCGTATCTGTCAGTATTGAATTCCAAGGGAGTTTAGCTATTCATTCAAAGGGCAATATTACGAAAAAATACAGATTCATCCGTATTGATGACAGGTGTTACAAAGGATACATTTGAGCAGATGCATTTGGATCTGAAATAATATCGTGTTTCACCTATGTTGAAAAGAATCAAGCCAGATGATTGGGAAAAAGAGTGAGTATAATGAAAAGATTTCAGAACGGCTTAAAGAACTGGACAGGGAGATAAGCAAACTCGAAAAGGCGGCAGACAAGGCAGTTGAAGCGGTAAAAGCTGAGTACCGTCAACAGATAACAGATCTGTTTCTGAAAAAGGCAAAGGTGCATGAACAGATAGACAAACTGCACAAAGCCAGCGGAAATGCGTGGGAGGATATGAAGGCCGGAACGGAACTGAGCTGGGAAGTCTTTCGGGATTCTGTAGAAAGAATGAGGAAGAATAATAGTAACAAAATACCTGGCTGATGCAATAGACAGGTCAGAGGTTCTTTGACATTTTGCAATAAACGGAGTGGATTAATTTTGAAAGATTGATTTAATTTCTGCTTTGGATTTCCTACAGCAATCCCTTCTCCTTGAACTCAAAAATCAAGTCAGAGATATGGGATTTACCGGACTTTTCCAGAATATTGGAACGGTGCGTATTTACGGTGTGTATGCTCAGGAATAATTTGTCAGCGATCTCTTTACTGCTCAGACCAGCCTCAATAAGTCTGATAATCTCAAATTCACGGTATGACAGACCAGGTCCAATTTCCAGCAATTTATGGTCGGGAAATTTAAACAGGGAAAGATCTTGTCCTACATAATGATGAAAACGGTCTTTCTTTATATCATGCCAGTCAACATTGGTGATAACCTGTATCAGATAGATTTTCTTCTTAGGGATGGTGGAGGAGAAAAAATAGGCCTGGCAAAGAGTATTAAAATAGACACCGGAAGGATTGCGGAGGCGTATGGTGAAGGATGCCAGAGCGCTTCCTTTCTGTGTTTCCAGTACCTGTTTTTCAAGGCTGAATGTCAGAGCCCTCAGAAGCCCCAGCCTGCTTAAATCATCGGGGTGTACAACTTCTACAAAATGTCCTGGATTAAGCTGTTCCGGATCTACGCCGATCATCTCGCGTATTTTTTTACTGACGTAAATAAATTTAATCTGGGAAAGATCAGAAACAGTTATAAACTGAACATTATCCTCCATCACCTGGTCAAGCCGCTGAATAATGGGATGATCATCTTTAATGTTAAGAAATCCTGAAGGCAGATAAGATTCTATGAAATCAAAAAAGAGACTATAGCTGTAGGGTTGGCCCATATTTATTTACGAAGGATATTACTTTTCAAAAGTAAAATAAATACCGATATATCAGTATTGCTTTCAGTCTGTAATAGCCGGAATTTTGATTTATCAGGAAACCTGCAATCAGGTAAGAATCCGGAAATAATTGATTTACTCCGTTTAAGAACAGCAATAATGGCAGACTTAACAGCAAAAATGTTCCGTGATTTTTTTGGAGGGAGCTGGTCAGCAAAGGTAACAAGGAACGGCGAATTTCAGCGTGAGGTGGTATTCAACTGGCCCGAATTAGGCAGCAACAACTCTTGCTTTGGTACCGAACCGGGATTAATTGTACCACAAGGGGCAGGGGTTCTCGATGATACCAGGCAGGTCTCCGTTTCCGGGTGGCGTCATGATGTAAGGAGATGGAGTCATGTATGGCACAATGAATTTGGAGGATACGGGGAAATTCAATGGACATCTATGGATGTCGTGAACGGGATTAACGTTCTTTACGGTTACTGCCATGAATGCAAACAGGAATGCGATGACCCCACTGATCATATTGTCATGTGCGAATTACTTGATGGCAGCAGCTTCAGATATACAATAAAAAGCTACAGGAAAGGGGTCCTCGAAATTGATGCCACTCGAATCAGAACGGCAAAAGAGCTTAATGCACTGCTTAAAAATCAGGCTGGTACAGCTAAGAGTTTTTCGGAATTGCTAATGCTGTAAAGAAAGGAAACGATACCATATTAAATATCAAATGTGAAATATCCATTGCAAATTCTACAATACAATTAAAAGTAAAAAAAATGAAAACAGAAACGTTAAATCCTGCAACAGCAAAGGTTAAAGCTGATAAGGAGCGGATAGACCGGCTTAAAGAACAACTCAGGAGCACGACGCCGGAACTCGACTTCGAGCGAGTTAGGATCATGCATGATATGTACGAGGAGACCGTTGGTGAGCATCAGCAACTCAGACGTGCCAAATTCCTGGCAGCCGTTCTGGACCGCAAGAAACTGTATATCGACGACAACCTCTTTGTCGGTGCCATGGCAAGCAAGACCAATGCCATGTACCCCTATCCCGAATGGCAGGTGGATTGGATGATAGAAGAGAAGACGGTCGAAAACTCG
>Ga0209575_10000498_pt1 | contig 24257 bp, 19 predicted proteins | sample Medcelwee11metaG_FD_187172 | JGI IMG/M metagenome (GOLD analysis project Ga0209575, IMG submission 187172) | Freshwater pond sediment microbial communities from the University of Edinburgh, under environmental carbon perturbations - Medium... | ecosystem: Environmental > Aquatic > Freshwater >...
ATGTGTTGACCTGCCCTAATTCCATATTGGTCTGATTCTCATTATAGAACAGATCGGCTCCCTGGTCGAAGAAGAGTGAGATGTACTGAAGATCGAAAAGGCGCATCTGGAGGGCATCAGAGCCAGGGGAGAGCCGGACGAGAATCTCGAAATCATTGAAAGTCTCATCTGTGGAGTTAGACCCTGACAGGACGGATATGACTTCGATAGCATTGGTGATGGACTTCCTTGCCTCCTGACCGACAAGCAACGATCTCTGCTGGAGGACATTCGAAGTGGAGATGAGTACAGCTGCTGCAACAGCAGCAACCAAGATAGTTGCGATGAAAATGATGAGGGTTCCAATCCCCATTAATGCTTTCTTGTTGCGGACCATCATTTTAGTATTCTGAAATATGCTCATTTAAAACCATAATACAAAGTATATAAACTTTTTGGTTGCCCTCGTCTATATTGATGGAAACAATATCACTTTATTCTGTTTTGGGAGCGTTGTCCCGGTATAGATAGTCTTCTCGATAGGTACGATTACCGGACAGATATAATTGAAAGTCATGAACTCATCGGAATACACTCTTCCAAGCCCCTGGAACGTGATGAGGATGGTGTCTCCCTCGAGGAGGACATTGTCGACAGGCGTACCAGACCGTGCAAGGTAATCAACTGTATAATAGCCCTCATCAATCCTTCGGGGGGTCACCGTGAAATTTATAGAAGCATCAAGGACAGTGGTATTTGGATTCAGCCCTGAGAGAGTGAAAGACCCGAAGATGGTCCCTTGCTCCTGGATATACCCAGCATTGTTCACCACTTGGTTCCCAAGCGCAAGGTTGAGGGAGGCATTCTGGTAATTGAGGGGGAAAATCGAAAGGTTAGAATCGGTGCCTGAGATATTGAATAAGACATGAGAGGTATTGACCCTCACATAATCGTCTTCCTGGTCATCATCAAGATCCTCTTCAAGCTGGTGCCATGCCCCTATGGTGAGGGTCCCGAGCTCTTGGGGAAGCCAGGTATTGTAACCGGTATTTCCGAATACCGAATCACCTTCGCGGTAATTCAGGGTTATCCTGTCAGACCCTTTGGATACCATGAGCGAGCAGCTCTCAAGCCTCACCTCGGTCGAGCCTGGAAGGACGCGGAGCATCTGGGTGAAATTGGTGAGGTGGCCGTCCCTCCCATCGGTCCCCGCAATCTCAAGGATGATGAGGGCGGAAGAGGCCTCTGATTGGGCGCGCTGGAAGAGGGTGCCTGCCTGGTTTTTCATCCCCTGGCTGTATTTTATGTAAAGGACGGAAAAGATGACTGCGATGAGAAGGACTGCTATGAGGATGAAAAGACTGGCAATCCCGCTGTTCCCTTTCTTTCCCATCCCAGAATAGCTCATTTTTTTCTGTCCGGACCTGCCAACCCTGCACCCACTAATGATTTTGATTACTGGATGTAAATATCCGATTATGAGATTTAAATAGTTTTTGTTTTTTGTGTCGATAAAATGAAGGACTGGATAGGTGTCTCCCAAACGCGATACCAAAACAAATCAGGGGGAACGGACGAGGAGAACCGAAGAGAGCCGAAACATTAATTAATCCGGTCATGCGGGGTCATGACCATGGAGGGAAGAGAGACCATCGTCGTATTCTGCGCGCATAATGATGATCAGATAATCGGCGCAGGGGGGACGCTCGCCCGCTATTCCCAGGAAGGGAAAAGGACGATCGTCTATATATTCTCTTATGGAGAGAATTCCCATCCTCATCTCAAAAGGAAGGTGATCGTAGAACAGAGGGTCAAGGAATCGAGAAAATCAGACGCAGTGCTCGGCATCGAAGAGACGAAATACTTCGGACTCAAGGAAGGAAAATTCCTGCAGTCTAAAGGGATAAGAAAAAAAGTGAGAGAGATCGTCTCAGGCCTGAAGCCTGCGAAGATCTTCATCCATGCGATGGACGATGCCCATCCAGACCATCGGGCAGTCAACACCATTGTCCTTGAGGCTCTTGAAGGGAGCACATCAAAGAACCAGGTTTTTTCTTTCGGGGTGTGGAACATCCTTACCCTGCGGAAAAGGAATTCTCCACAACTCATCGTCGACATATCTGACACCTTCCACAAGAAAGTGAAAGCGCTCAAGACCCATGAAAGCCAGCAGGTTGCCATCTGGAGCCTGCTATGGAATGTCTACCTGAAGGCGCTCCTCAACGGATTCAACCATGGCGTGCGGTACGCTGAAATATTCTACCGGATACGATGAGACTCCTGATAGCCACGGATTGTTTCCTCCCGAGATGGGACGGGATAGCGAGGTTCCTCTCGCTTCTTCTGCCTGAACTCAGGAAAGACTTCACAGTCACTGTCATCGCTCCGGATTTCCCTGGGTCAACGGTGTCTTTACGGGGGGTAAAAATAATCAGGATCAAGACCTATAACTTCCAAGTAGGGGATTATACACCTTCAAAAATAAAAGTGAACACCATCAAGGAAGAGGTGGAGAAGAACGATATCATCTTCACTCAGACCATAGGGCCGATCGGCGCGGTCTCGGCGATCCTGGGCAGAAGCCTTGGAAAGAAAGTGGTCGCCTATGTCCACTCGCTGGAATGGGAGCTTTTCGCGAACAGCATCTCAGAGAATTCTCGGGTGAGGGACTCGATCCATAGGATCAGCAGACCATTTGTGAGGAAGATATACAGCAATTGCGACAGGCTCATCGTGCCATCAAAAAAGACCGGACAGCTCATGGAAGAGGCGGGGATTACCGTGCCACGGACTGTCGTCAAGATTGGGATAGATACCAAGATTTTCGCGCCGCCAAAAGACAGGGATCATGCGAAGAAAAAAATAGGGATCCCTGTCAGTCTTACCGTCGGTTACGCGGGAAGGATAGGAAGGGAAAAGGATCTCCCCACTTTCATCAGGGCAGCCAAAGAAGTGAGGAAAGAGGTCCAGGATTGCCAGTTCCTGGTGGTGGGTTCCGGGATAACCACCTATGATGAGATGATGCAAAAAGAGGGGATCATCCGGTTCGGTTCGACTGACAGGATGGCAGGATACCTGCAGGCAATGGATATCTATTGTCTCTGCTCGAAGACCGAGACATCGTCCCTATCAACCATGGAAGCCATGGCCTGCGGCGCTGTCCCTGTGGTGACCGGTGTCGGCGAGACCAGGGTGTATGTGAAGGAGGGAAAAAACGGATATAGATTCAAGATCGGGGACCATATGGCTCTCGCAAAGATCATCATCAGGCTCCTCAAAGAGAAGGGCAGACGCAGGATTCTGGCAAGAAAAGCCAGGCAGATCATCATCGATAATTATCCATGGAATAAGACTGTGAAGGGAATAGCGGACGTCCTCAGGATCAAACCGACAACTGCGGTCCCCGAGGATGACCCAGCTCAGAAGGACAGAGCAAAAAATATCCGTATGATCTCATTCACTAAAGTCTGAAAGCAGATAATAAAATCCATAAAAACTTAAAATGAAATTACAACCAAAGTTCATACTACAGATTGTTTATTTCTCTGAAAAGAATAGTATATGATATATATGATATTGAAATGTATTCCTCTATTATAAGTTCATATCTTATAGCTCAGATCTTAAGGCTCATGACTTTGGTTATGCCATGGTTGTCCATGGAGACTCCGTAGATGCTATTCGCATGCGAGATGACCATGTCGTTATGTGAGATGATGATGTACTGCGAGTTGTCAGCGTATTTCGCAATGAGCTTCGCGAACTTCTCTGAATTGTGCTTATCAAGAGCCGCATCAACCTCGTCCAGCACATAGAATGAGGCAGGATCATATTCCTGGACAGCGAAGATGAAAGCGAGAGCGGTCATGGTCTTCTCCCCACCAGAAAGTGACCTTATGTCCATGTATCTCTGGCCGGTCAGCCTTACCTTGATGAAGAGCCCGCCTTCGAATGGATTAGTCTCATTCTCGAGCTCAAGGTAGGCCTTGCCTTTTGATGAGAGTGATTCGAATATCCGCTGGAAATTCTCGCCGACTGCCGCATAGGTCTTCTTGAAAAGGGCGATCTTCCTTGATTCGATCTGCTCCATGAGCCTGAGGACATCGTTCTTCTCCTTCTCAAGATTCTTCTGCTTCTCGATGAGGATACCGTATTCCTGCTCGACTTTCTCATAGATCTCGAGCGCCCTCATGTTGACGCTCCCTATGTCCTCTTTCATCTTCTCGAAGGCCTTGATCTCCTTTTTCATCTCCTCAATCGGCTTCTTGAGATTGAGCTTGACTCCTTCATATTGGCGGAATTCCTCTGCCAGACCGGACAGCTCCGCCTTCACTTTCGCCATCTCGAGGGAGTGGGTGTTTATGGAGTACTCATCCTTCCTTGACTCGAGGTCTATCTTTCCGTGGGCATCCTCTGCTTTCGATATCTCTTCATTCAACAGAGATCTCTTCGCAAAAAGGCTCTTGAACCGGGCATAGAATTTAGCCTGCTCCTCCTCTTTCACCTTAAGGTCTTTGTGCTGCCCTTCCATCCTGCTTTTGAGGAGGACTATCTCCTCCCTGAAGCCCCTCTCCTCTTTGTCGAGGTCACTTATGATCTTGACGGTGTTCTCCCTGTCCCTGCTGTAGATGTCCACCAGCTGGATCTCGATGGAGCGCAGGTCGGATTCCGCCTTGATGAGCTCATCACGGAGCTCGGCCTTCCTCTGGTCGAAGGTGTTGAGCTCAGCAAGGACGAGGGGATTCCTTATCTCGGTCAGTTTGGCTTTCAGCTGCTGGCGCGCGATCTTGAGCTGGGCGAAATCCCTGTTCATCGCAGATATCTTCCTTGTCAGTCCCTCTTCCTCGCCTGAGACCGACTTGAGCTTCTCGGCCATGGATCTCTTGTAGGCGACCGAGGCGTCAAGGTCGTCAGACTGGAGATGGAGGCTCTTCTCGACTTTGATGATCTCGCCTTCAAGGCCGGCTTTCGTCTCGCGCAGGCCGATGATGATGCCTTCGTTCTCCTTCCTTCCCTTCATGAGGGACATGATCCGAAGCTCAGCCTCGCCTACCTTCCCTTCGAGCTCTGCCATCTCGCCTGAGAATTCCTTGTCCTGGAACGATGACGCGACGGGCTTTCGGAAACCGCCCTGCATGGCCCCTGAGGATTCAACGAGGTCGCCTTTCAGGGTGACCATCCTGACGGTCCCTACCCCTATCTTCCTCGCGTTGTCGAGCGTGTCGACCACGATCGTGTCCTTGAAGACGAACGAGAAGATGTCCTTGAACCTTGGGTCGTAGGTGATGAGGTCGACAGCGAAGCCGTATGCCCCCTGTTTCTTCGCGAATGGCCTGACCGCGGGACCGATGTCATGGCCTCTTATCTTGTTCAACGGAAAAAAGGAAGCGATACCCAGCTTGTTATCACGGAGGTATTCGATGCATTTCGCAGCCACAGCATCCGATTCGACGATGATCCCTTTCACCTTCTGACCTGCAGCGACCTCCATCGCGAGGGAGTATTTCTGGGGGACCTTCCCGAGCTCCGCGACTGTCCCGAATACCTTCCCGAACTTGCTCCTGTTCTCAAGAATCTTCTTTTGGGCGAGGGATGAGTATGCCTTCTCTTTCGATTCGGCGTCCCTTATCCTGAGCTTCGCGAGCTCCTCTTTGTCTTTGTAGAGTCTCGCCTCGATCCCTGCGATCTCAGCAGCCAATTTCGAACTACGGTCAAGGGCCTCGTTCAATGAGAGGGTGGCACGCTTGAACTCGTCTTTCTTCTCTTTTAGGGCGGCTATCTCTTTCTTGTGCTCTTTCTCGACCTCGGTGACCTTCTCTATCTTCTCATCGACGGTCTTGATCTGGAATTCTATCTTGTCTTTCTCACGAAAAAGGTTCTGCTGCTCCTCACGCAAGTCCTGGATGGATTTCTGCATCTCTTCAGACTTCGCGTCTATCTCCTCAAGCTTCTTATCGACCTCGGCTGACTCCTCCTCGATCTTATGCTTCTTCCTGAATGCCTCGATCTTCTTACCGAGCGCTTCCTGGTCGCGGGTCAGCTGGTCCCTCTGCTTCTCGAGCTTCGAACGGTCGCGCTTCATCTCATCCATCTTACCTTCGACTTCTGAGAGGTTCTTTTTTAGCTGGTCTCGTTTCTGTTCGATCCTGAGCATCTCAGTCTCACATGACGACACCCTTGTCCTGTCAGTCGCGAGAGAGACCCTGAGCTCCTCTATCTCCTTCTGTTTCTTCAGGTTCTCGGTCTCGCCTTGCTTCTCGACTGTCCTCGTTATCTCTTCAGCCTCAGCCCTCTTCTGCTTGATGGTCTCTTTCAGGCCAGCCATCCGCTCCTTCTTCTTCTCTAGCTCTGAACGCTGCTTCCCCATCCTCTCTTCCTGGGACTTCAGGATGTCTTCTTTCCCGTCGATCTGGATCCTGAGGAAGGATGCCTTGTTCTCTTTTATCTTATCGTTCAACTCCTTGTATTTGAGCGCCTGGTCCCTGTCCTTCTTCAGCTCTTTCAGGTAGGTCTGGCGTTCCTTCATGATGATGTCAGCCTCTGATAGCTTGCTGTCCACCTTTGCGAGCTCATTCATGGCTTTCTGTTTCTTGTCCTCATAGATGGAGATACCGGATATCTCTTCGATGACCTGGCGTTTCTCCATGGGCGTCATCTCGATGAAACGGATGATGTCTCCCTGGAGGATGATGTTGTATCCGTCAGGGTCGATCTTCGCGATAGAAAGGAGGTCAAGGACCTGCTGGCGGGTGGCTATGATATCATTTATCCTGTACCTGCTCTGGCCTGACTGGGTGATGATCCTTGTCACGCTGATCTCCGGGGCGTCAAGAGGGAACTCTTTCGTCGAGTTATCGAAGTAGATGCTCACTTTCCCGGCGTTCGCTGGCTTCTTTGATTTCCCGCCGTTATAGATGAGGTTGGCGGATTTCTCCGCTCTCAGGCCTTTCGCTGAGGCCTTGCCTAGGACGAAACAGAGGGCATCAAGGACATTTGATTTCCCTGAGCCGTTCGGGCCGAGGATGCAGTTGAAATGGCCGTCGAACACGATCTCCTGGCGACGGGCGAAAGACTTGAACCCGTGCATCACCATTTTTTTTATGATTGTCATGGATATCCCAGATAAAAATGGTGAGACCTACTGGGGGTCTCTATTTAAAGGTTATTATTTGGGAATATCCTATTTTCAAGATATCATCTTAGGGAAAACTATAGTATCTTCACGTCTATCCTTGCGATGATCTTTGCCAGGAAGTCACAGCCTCATGAGAATGAATCTAGCATGGATTGCTCGGTCTTCTTCGCGACCCTCTGGTAAGAGGACCAGCTTTTGCGGAAGAAGGGGAATTTCGACCATTTGCGCTCGAGGAAGGAGACGGTGAGGGGATCAGAAGGATATCCTGAACCGAAATCCTCGCCTGCAACCGCTTTCAGCTTGGTTATCTCCGCGTCCCTCGTGACTTTCGCGAGGATGGAAGCCGCTCCCACGACAGGATAATTCGAATCGGCCTTGTGCTCGGAGATGATCTTTATCCCTTCGGGGATCCGCTTCCTGACATAAGCGGCGTAGGCCTCGGTGTTGGTGCTCGGGCAATCCAGGATGACGATGTCAGGCTTCAGCTCAAGGATGATGAGGGCAGCCTTTTCTGCCTCGAGCCAATTCAGATTGAGCTTAGGGGATGCGAGGGCGTCATCGATCTCTCCCGGAGGGATGATGATGATATGATGGCGATAGAATTCCCTGAGTCCTTCGAAGAGATGCTCGCGCTTCTGCGGGGTGAGCTCTTTCGAGTCCCGGACACCCATCCTCTTCAGGTTCTCATCCTGGCCTTCCTCGATGATGACTCCTGCCATGACCATGGGGCCGATGACAGGGCCGCGTCCAGCCTCGTCGATACCGAGAATCCTTGCCATATCACCAATGAGTCTTTGATGAGTTATAAATATTGTGATAGAATCTTCGTCACAATTGCGCTCAGTTCGAAAAAATGTTCGGAATGCCCAGTCCCGCCTTCCAGCTGTGAGGAGAATCAGTCCCACAGCATCTTGAGCTCGTCAAGGGTGTAGACCTTCTCGTCCGCTTTATCGTTCCCTTTCTCCTGCTCTTCACGAGGTCCAGGTTTTTTTTTATTAGTAGTATCACTGCTTGCCTCTTGCGCAGGAACCCGGTCCTTGTGAATAGGAGCAGGGTAATTCATGGTGACGGGTTTTTCTGATTTCAGTCCGGGCTTGTTTTCTTTCCGGAAGCGCTTGTTGAGCTTGAAATCGCCTTCCCCTAGCTCTTTCGCTTTTTTTTGGGAGATGGGGCCGCACTGGGGGCAGAGGAAGAAAGCTCCCCACTTCGATTCCTTGACCTGCATGAGCTCTCCGCAGACGCATCGCTTCTCTTCCATCTCGCGGTCTTTATGGTCACGGCAGACAGGAAAGCCCTGCTTGTTCTGGTGGACTCCTTGCTTAGAGCAGAAGATACAGGAATCCTCTTTGCTCTGGCCATAGATCTTACGGAAGCGCATGGGGAGGACGACTGCGAGGACTCCTTTATTAGTGTTACTGGTAGAACTTCACTGCCCTTTCTCGAGCACCCTAACAAGGCCCTGGAAATCGACGAAAACTATCTGGTCGCCTTCCTGGATGATGTCAAGCACCTCGGGGTCGATATAAGCAGCTCATATCAGATTACTTTGAGAAGGAGGATCGGATCATCTCTTGTTGAATAGCTTGAGGATGTACGAAAGACATCCTGTTTTTTTCTCTGGGAAGACCGATTTCATTTCCAGGTCCTTCTTTCTTTCGATATCCTGAATCCTTCTTTCAAGGACGATCCTCTCATTATCGTATAAAGATCGGATTTCTGGGTGTGTTCCTTCGACTATGCCCCGATAATCCGTCTCAGTCAACGACCGGTCATCGAATTTATTGAGAATACTATAAGGAAATCCCCTACTGTCTTTTTGAATGAATTCTTTTTCATCTGCATTATATTTTTGCCGAATATCAAGGAAGAAATATCTCATGATCCCCTGTATTTTCACTAGTGCTGGATCTTGTGCGTATGGTCCATCTTTAAGTGTGCAATAGGAATCGATTCTATCGGATTGTAGTGAGACAGGTTTATCGATATCAGCAAAGACAGCCTCAATGTTCGTCGCGATCCTCGCTGCCCTGCTCATCTTTTGCTGTATTGACTGGTATTCCCGCCTATATCCAGATTCCAAACCCGCCAGATACTCCCACACTCTCTTTCTTCCTTTTTTATCCCCCTCCTTATGAAAATGATTACCATTATAATCTAAATAGACATAATACCTGTTAATTTCTCTATTTTTTTTCGGAGATTTTTTTGTCAAATTGTCTGCCTCAAGTCTTATCCATATTCAGGTGTTGTGGACACACGAAACAAAAAAAGGGGGAACCGGCCAAAGGATAATAATTTATGTCGTCAATTTTTGACGAAAAAATTAAATATCTCCCATGATTAGTCTCTGTGATGAAAGAAGAATTAGAACAGTATGGCCTGGCCCCTAAAGAGATCGAGATCTACCTCGCCTGTCTGAAGGAAGGGGAAACGACGGCCGGCAGACTGTCCGATCTCACTGGGATAAGGCGCTCGACTACCTATGAGATCATCAGTACCCTTATTAAGAAAGGATTGATCAGTTCAATATTCAAGAACAAGAAAAATCATTACATCGCTGCAAGACCGCAGACCCTGATCGATCTGCTTAGGGAAAAAGAAGAGACCATCTCCAGGATTATGCCTTCATTGGATATGCTTTCCTCTTCCCAAAGCGCAACGACGAAGGCATCGGTATTCAAGGGGGTGAAATCAATCAAACCCGTGGTCCTGGATATGTTGAACCATAAAGAGATCCTGGTCTTTGGGGCAGGCATCACTGGAGAGAGATATTTCGGGCCGTTCATCGAGAATTTTGCCAGGAAAAGAGCGGAAAAAAAAGTCGTCGTCAAAGCGATATTGGGGACAAATGTCCCAAAGCATATGATCGATCCAGAGATCATAAAAGTGACAAACACCAGAAAGCTGAAACTGTTCAATGCCTTCAAGACCGTATATTTCATCTATGGAGATAACTATCTCTCTATCTCTTTATGCGATAATCCGATTGCAGTAAAAATAAATGATGCGACATTTGTGGAGTCCCAAAAAGAGATATTTCAGTTCCTATGGAGTGTTTCGGAAAGATAAGATCCATGTTTGGAGGGCACTCTATCATACCATAGGTCCCAAAAGGAAAGCATTCTCACTGCCCTTTCTCGAGCACCCTGACAAGACCCTGGAAATCGACGAATACCACCTGGTCGCCTTCCTGGATGATGTCAAGGACTTCAGGGTCGGCTGAGGCAGGGAAGGTCTCGTAGGAGACGTTGTCCATGACCATGAGAGCGTCCCCGGATTTCGAGATGAGCTGGCCGAGCTTCTTCTTGATGTCGATGGGCTCTACCTTATCGTTATGGGCGAGGGTGACAATGCTCTCCTGACCGGTGAGGACGTTCTTGACATAGAGTTTCAGCTTGGTGTGGGAATGGGTGCCGACAGCGACTACCTCCTTCTTGACCACCCTGACAGGGGATCCCTGATACAGGAATGAATCCTTCTTGCCGAGTTCAGACGCGAGAGCCATTCATATCACCACCTATCAAAAAGACTGCCGGATATAAGAAGGTTTCGGGAGCTGACATTCGCTGGAGCAAGACAGGAGACTCACACCTTCTCAAACACATAATACCATTCGAGCTCGGTCGCTTTCCATCCTTCCTTCTCCATGAGCTCCTTCAGGGTGCCGATCATCTCGTACTGTGAGCCGTCGTATTTGAATGCGATGACATAAGTCTTCATTTGAGAATTGAGCTGCGAAAGCTGCCCGATGACACTCTCTGCTTCTCCTGAGATGGACTGCCACTCGAAATAGGACACATACTGGCCCATGATGACGGGATCAGCCTGGCGGTTCGCCATCATGGATTCGAAGATGAAGAGGTCAGGAGAGTAGTAATAGCCGGTCAGGGAAGCCTGGACGTCCCCTTTGATATTGAGAAGGAATTTCGGGTCATCAAGGGTGCTCAGATACCTGGTCAACTCAGGGGAGTATCTCCCATAGGCTTCATTGGATTTATCCTGCAAACCTATATCGAGCCTGACAGAGAGGAGGAGCATGACAGCAGCAATGGCATAGAAAGCGTATTTCACCCGGAACCTCCTTTCAAGGAACTGCGAGATATCCTCCACACCCAAGGCGATCAGCATGAAGACAAAGGGGACCGCGTGGATCATGTACCTGAGCTGGCGGTTGCTGATGAGGAATGTCGCGGTCACATAGATGACGACGATATAGATGATGAGGCGGTCATTCTTTCCAAGGAAAGATTCCTTCCCCTTCCTCGCCCATGCGATAAGGGGGATAAGGGCGAGCCAGGCTGAGCTCACGATAAGCGATAGGATGCCTTCCCCCACATGCTCGCCTCCGGGCTGGATGAGCCTTGTCTGCTGGAGAGTCATGCGGAGGTAATCGGTGAAAAAGCCGAGACCGAAGTCTCTCTCCCTACCTGCACCCTCATAAAGGACCCTATCAAACATCCCTTTCTCGAAAAGGGCGAGGTTGATCCACCAGAAGGTGAGGATGAAGATGACCGCCATCTGGAGGGCATATCTCCAAGCGAGAGACCAGGCTCCTGACCTCTCCAGCATCCCTAGAAAATCTTTGGTGGGATCGGCTTTCGAACGGACCCATTCAGCGATGAAGAGATAGATGATATAGATGCCGATGAAAGCGGTCGCGAAGATGAGACTCTGGTATTTCATCATGGTGGCTGCGGCGAGGAAGACAGCGCTCCAGACAACAGACCACTGGAAATGGACGATGATTTTCGGGGTCAGCTTGATAGCGTAAGACTTGCTCTCCCTATAGAAGAGGAAGTAGAACCAGCCGACCATGCAAAGCGAGATGGGTATCTCTAGGAACGACCATCTGCCGTAATAGAAAGAGACATAACAGGTGAGGTAGAGGAAGGTCGCGAAGAGTCCGAGACGCCTGCTCTTGAGGACCGCTGATGCGAGAAGATAGAGAAGAGGGGCAAGGAAGAGGATGAGGAGGTGGGTAGCGAGACGCGCGCTCCAGACCGAGTCACCGAAAAAGAGGAAGACTAACCCCTGGAACATGGCGTGGAACGGCGGATCCATATAGGCGAACCAACCGATGTTATAGCCTGAACCCGCCGGCACCCCTTTTTCTGCGTAGCTGTCGACGAAGTCCGCATAGGAGACGAATTTGCCATCAAGGAGTGTCTTATACCAATCATAGAAGATGTGACCCTGGACAGCATGCCTTGACTCGTCCCAACCGAGCACGGCATCGTTCCTGAACTGGAGGAGGAGAAAGAAGAGGACGATGAGGACAGCGAAAGCGATATTGTATCGGTCCTTGAAGAATGCCGGTACCCCCATGATCAAAATGGATGAAACAGCGGCTTATTAATGTTTCTGCTTCTTCAGAGATCAGAACGCGGATTCACCAGCCTTTCTTTCCGTGCCACTTCACCGGTATGTCGTTGTCGAACGGGTCGACCCTGAATTCGTCGGGCTTCGCGCGGTTGTAGGGCATGGTCACGGTATTGATGACGATAGCCTCCTCATCTCCCATAGCCTCGAAACCGTGAAGAACCTTCTTTGGGATATGGACGACCATGGGGTCGTCAAGGCTAATGAGGAATTCTGCGCTCTCACCCTGGGTCTTCGATCCTTCCCTGTCGTCGTAGAGCATGAGCCGGATGATCCCTTTCACGCAGGTGAAATTATCGCATTGGAGATGGTGGAAATGCCATGCCTTGACGAAACCGGGCTTGCAGGTGGTCATGTAGACCTGACCGAAAGCCTCGAACAATGAGTCGTCTTTCCTCAGGATCTCCATGAGGCGTCCTCTCTCGTCAGGAATTATCTTCAGTTTCTTGACTTTGACACCTTCAATCATGAATTGTATGAAGAAGCCAGTCCTATTTAAAGATAATGAAATGCCGGGGCTGAGTTGGAATATATCTCAGAAAAGCGGATGGATACATGCCGCAACCTTTCACCTATCAATGGAATTTAAACGGAGATCAGTTCCAGGAATGGAGTGATCAGCCTCAGTAAAGGAGGGTCCCCAATTGGAGTCACTATTGTTGAACCTGACAAAATGATATATCTCGATCCCCTTGTACTTTTTGGATAGATCAAGGATGTACCGTGATCCGAAATACTCCTGGTACAATCCGTCAGTCTTGTATTCCTCAGGCCAGATGAGCCAAAGTGAAGGAGGGTCACCGATCTGTCCAATGAGCGCCTCGAGCTCTTCCTCGTTTTCTTCAGGAGTAGTATGGAGCATGACCGTGTGGCTCTCGACAGCAGATGAGCGGTAATGGAGATATATCTCGTGCTGTATGGCATTGATGACCACAACTGGTTCATCTCCATTATTCCTGTCTTCAAGGAACTCGACTGCCTCTTTCCATTGTATCTTCCTTGGAAAAGAGGAATGGAAAGCGAAAATCGACATTATTGCGATGATGATGAAACAAATCCCAAGGAATCGGCTCCTGGAAGGCCTCATCTCCGAGACCGCAAGCGCTGCCAGGATATAGATCACCGGGAAAAAGAAGTGAGTGTAGCGAGTGATGAATGTCGATCCGGTGAAATCGCGATGGAGGAGCAAGGCGATGACCATCGCAAGAAGGCATATCCAATAGGCTAAGCGTTCCGGAACCTTGATCTTGGTGATGTCAACCTTCTTTTTCCAGATATAAAACAAGACCACTGCTCCTATCAGCGCAGGGAAGATGAAGTTAAATACTCCAAGGGAAGCGACGAAGGAAGGAAGGCCAAGCTTCTGTCCAAGAGACACCTGGATGGTCTCATTCAAGCCATGGAACTGGCGGAACAGGATGAAAATCCCAGGGAGGAAGAGGAATGCCGTTATCGCCTGGATAGATATCCACCTGGAAAACGGGATCTTTCTTTCAAGAAAGAAATACAGGATCAGCTGAAAGAGAAGGATAAAAAATGAGAGATAATGGGTATACAGCATGAGGAGAGTCGTCAGGAGGTAGCCAACAGCGCCTCCCTTCCCCTTTATGAGCCGTGCATAGAAATACAATGAGAGTATGAGGAGGAAGGTGAAAAGGCCATATGGCCTTGCCTCCTGCGCATAGACTAGATGGGTCATGGAGAGGGAGAGGAGGGCGGCGCTGACGAGTCCGGTCCTCTCGTCCTTCACTTCCTTCCCAAGAAAGAAGATGGCGATGATAGCAAGAGTCGAGAAGATAGCTGAAGGGACACGGAGAGCGACATCACTTGTCCCGAATATGCTTATCCAGCTATGGAGGAAGAGGAAATAGAGAGGGGGTGTCCCTTCGGGAGGGCCGCTCACCGCTTCCAATACGGAAGTGAGATCCCGATTGCCTGCCTCACGCAGGGCGTAGGCCTCGTCCATCCAGATGCTTTCTGAACCGATCTGATAGAATCTAATTGCCCCGCCTAGGACAAGAAGGATGGATAGCAGGATTAAAGCACTTCTTTTCATCATTGTCTCGTTTCTTGAAGGTGGATGCTTAACACATCACCCAGACAAAGGCATCCTCTCTTGTCAGCCCGCATCAAGGCTGGTCCTTATGCATGAGATCCCATTTCTTCACATGGATCAATCCCATCTTATGGAGCTTATAGGACAGGACTGACTTCAGACAGTTCACTCCGTACTGGATTACGTTCACATAACTGATCTCGTCGCCGTAATAGGTTGGGATGGGCCGCTCCACTATCCTGAACCCTGCCTCTTTGAATAATATGAGGATATCGGTATCGAAGTGGAAATCATTGGCGCATTTCATGAAAGGTATCTTCTTCAACGCATGGCAGGAATATATCCTGTAACCAGAATGATACTCCGAGAGGTTCATCCCGAGGAGCGCATTCTCGATCGAAGTCAAGAACCGGTTGCCCAGATATTTGTAGAGGGGCATCCCGCCCTTCAAGGGCTTCCCCCTGATCCTCGAACCGAACACCATGTCTGCCTTGCCCTGGAAGAATGGTTCCAAGAGGCTTGGGAGCACTTCCGGCGCGTACTGGCCGTCACCATGCAGCATGACGATGACATCATACCCTTTCTGGATAGCGTAACTGTATCCACGTTTCTGGTTCCCGCCGTATCCCCTGTTCTTCTCGTTCTTGTAGACATTGAGCTTGTCAAGCCCACGATCATACTTGTATCCTTTCGCCAAGAGATAGGTATTGTCCGTGCTCGCATCATCGATGACGAATATCTCCTGGACAAGGTCCTTCACCTCCAGGGGGATACGGTCAATGGTCGAAGGAAGATACTTCACATGATGGTACGCCGGGATGAAGATCGCGACCTTAAGCTTCTTTTTCGCATTGGTATCCAGTTTCGACCTTTTAATGATCTTTTTTTTCTTCATTGTTCCTGCCATTCATTTCATACTATTAAGGTAATCCCCAAGCGCCAATTCCCAAGGACGGAGGAGAGCAGCCTTGTTGTTATTCAATATGGAATATACGGGCCTTGGCGCAGCCCTCTTCAGCATTCCGCTCTTCATCGGCCTGACGGGTGTGGAAAGCCCTGCCTTTCGCATGATCTCATTCGCGAAACCGAACCATGAACAATCTCCGCTGTTTGTCAGGTGATAAATACCGAATGGCTTCCCCATGATCCCCTTCACCGCAATAGCAAGATCCTTAGCGTATGTCGGATTCCCATGCTGGTCATCGACGACAGTCAGGAATTCTTTTTCCTTTGCGAGCCTGAGGATGGTCTTGACGAAATTCTTCCCGTTCTCCCCATAGAGCCAGGCGGTGCGGATGATGTACCAACGAGAAAGTTGCTCCTTGATCAACGCCTCGCCTTCCGCCTTTGACCGCCCATATTCATTTATTGGAGATAGAGGATCATTTTCGTCATATCCTTTCTTCTTGCCATCAAAGACATAATCGGTGCTGAAGTGGATGAGAATGGAGCTACATGTTTGGCATGCCCTGGCGACATGGCCGACAGCGTCCCGGTTGATCAAAAAAGCTGCTTTGTCTGTCTCGGCCCCATCCACATCGGTATAGGCCGCGGCATTGATGACATAATCAGGGCGTTCCTGCGTTAGCCTCTTTTGGACCTCTGCCTTATCGGTAATGTCGAGCTCTTCCCTGTCCCACTTGAGGGCATGAGGGAACACCTTGCACAGCTCATGGCCGAGCATCCCTTTCGCTCCAAGAATGATGATCTTTTTCTCTGTCAACGAATACCCCCAGGAAGTGCGGTCCATGGAGCGTTTAAATATTTTTCTGCATGACAGCCCCTGTATCTCGTTTTGATGAGATATACTATGTTGACTCAATCCTTCCAGGAATGGAAACCCCTAGCTCTCCGCATGGACCACCATGAAGGAGCGCTCCCGAAGATTTAAATAATGTCTTCTCGTCCGACCTTACATGAAGATACTCCTTTCGCATGAACTCTTCATGCCTGATTTCGCCGGAGGGGGCGAGAAGCTCGCTTTTGAATTGGCGAGGAACCTGAAGGAGAGAGGGGTCGAGGTCAGTGTCATCACGACCGGAAATCCAAAGGTGGATGAATTCGAGGGCATCGATACCCACAGGATACCTGTCAACCGTTTCCTCATGAATCTCAAAGCGCGGGAGATTGTGAAGGCAGCGGAAGGATGCGACCTCATCCAGTGCTGCACCTACAATGCGGCATATCCCTCCCTTGTCGCAGGGAGGAGGCTTGATATCCCCGTCGTATGCATGGTATTCGGAGCGTACGGGAAGCGATGGATTGAGATGCGCGGACAGCTGGCAGGGAGGTTGTCACTCGCGGCTGAGCGCTTCATCCTCTCAAGGCCTTATGACAGCATGATCTTCCTCTCGGAATACTCCCTCAGATGGGCGAAAGAATCCGGCATCAGGCCGGGCAGGACAGCGGTCATCAATCCAGGGGTGGATACCTCGGAATACCATTCCGGGAAGAAAGAGCCTTTCGTCCTTTTTTCCGGGAGGTTCGCCCGCCAGAAAGGTGTTGACACTGTGATAGCTGTCGCAAAAAAGCTTCCCAAGACCAGGTTTGTCATGATGGGCTGGGGGGAAGAGGAGGGGAGGCTGCGGAAGATGGCTCCGGAGAATGTGGAGTTCTCAAATCTCCGGCTGAAGGACGGAAAACCCTTCTATGATATGTACGCGAAAGCCATGGTCTTTTTCCTGCCGAGCGTGGCAGAGAGCTTCGGTTTCACCATCGTCGAAGCGATGGCATCCGGATGCGCGATCGTCTCGACCATCGACCTTGATTACAGGGGGATCAAAGCTGATGAGGGGGATGATGCCGGGATGGCGAGGGCTATCTCCGGGATGATGGAAGACGCCAAAGGGACGAAGAAGATGGGCGATGAGAACTTGACACTCGCAAAAGCTTATAATTGGGAAGCATTCACTGATAAGCTTATCAAGGAATACCATGAGGTGCTAAAGGAGAATGGGGCATGAGTTCTGGAAAGGGAAAAACGTCTTCGTGACAGGGGCAGATGGTTTCATCGGAGGATGGGTCGCAAAAGGCCTGGTCGACGCAGGCGCGAATGTCACGGTCATCATCAGGGATCTCAAGCGCCAGCCGAACGCTCTCGATTTCCACGGGATGAGAGACAAGGTCACCATAGTCATAGGCGATATTTCAGACTATGCAGTGATCTCCCGGCTGCTCAATGAGAAATCCATCGACACCATCTTTCACCTCGCGGCTCAGGCGATTGTCGGGACAGCGAACAGGAGCCCGATCTCGACCTTCGAGTCAAACATCAAAGGGACGTGGACCATCCTTGAAGGAGCAAGGGTGACCTCAACTGTCAAAAGGGTCATCGTCGCAAGCTCAGACAAGGCATACGGTGACCAGAAGAAACTTCCTTATACTGAAGACCAGCCATTGCATGGTCTTTTTCCTTACGATGCCTCAAAGGTGTGCGCGGATGTCCTCGCCCAAAGCTACCATGCGAGCTATGGCCTTCCTGTCTGCATCACGAGGAACGCCAATACCTATGGGGGAGCGGACGGCAACATGTCCCGCATTGTCCCTGACACCGTTTGCAGCTGCCTTCTCGGAAAAGAACTCATCATCAGGAGCGACGGGACTCTCGAACGTGATTACATGTATGTGAAGGACGCTGTTTCAGCCTATCTCCTCCTTGGCGAGAATATGCACCGGAAAGAGATTGTAGGCCAGGCATTCAACTTCGGGGTTGGGCAACCGGTGACTGTCATTGAACTTTTCAACAGTATAATCAGGCTGACTGGCTCGAAAATAAAGCCGAAGATCCTTGACCAGGCTAAAAATGAGATAAAGAAGCAGTATCTCTGCGTCGACAAAGTGAAGTCCCTCCTCTCATGGAAGCCTGCCTACACCCTTGATTCAGGGCTGAAAGAGACTATCGAGTGGTACCATTCGTATCTGAAAGACAAAGGGGAACTCCGATAAGAGCCAGCCTCAACTCTCCCACTTCACCCAAGGCGTGTCGCCTTTCTCCCACATGGCAAGGAGTTCCTGGGTGTCTTTATGGGTGTTCATGGCGTTCCAGAAACCGTCATGCTTATAGGCAGCTATCTCACCTTTCTTCGCCAGGAGAGGGAGCACATCTTTTTCCAGGTCCAGGCCTGGTCTCAGGAAGTCGAATATCTTCTTGTTCACACAGAAGAATCCTCCATTGATCCAGTGGTCGAGCTTAGGCTTCTCACGGAATCCTTTCACCAGATTTTCCATATCGAGATCGATGACGCCGAAATTTGAGACCAGGGGGACAGCCGTGAGGGTGACAGTCTTCCCTTTACTGAGGTGGAATTTTTTTAATGCCTCAAGATCGACATCAGAGAGGTCATCGCCATAAGCGAGGAAAAAATCATCGCCCTTTATTTGTTCCCGGACCCGTCTGAGCCTCTCGCCTTTGGTGCTCTCCTCACCGGTATCGACAAAATGGGTGGTCCAGCCTTCATCCATATCCCTGAAATATTCTGTGATCTTATCTGCCTTGTAGCCGAGGCAGACGATGAAACGGTCGACACCATAATGGCTGAAGTATCTCATGATGTGCCAGAGGACAGGCTTCCCTCCGATCTGGAACATTGGTTTCGGCATGTTCTCTGTATAAGGGCGCATGCGCTCGCCTTTTCCGCCAGCAAGGATGACACATTCCATTTTCCTGCTATCTAATCCGCGGTCACTTAAATAATTAATGAAACCATGCGAAAAAAATAAATCGGATGCGAAAGATGAAAGAAAATTACTGAATTGAAATGTGGATTCTGGAAACCGATACCCATTAAAAGGAGTGCCTGAACCCGAGGACGATGGTAACAATAGATACTCTCTTTATGGAAGGATCGGCAGTCTCGATGGAGCTCAAACAGACAGGCAATATCATCATCCCGGAGAATGATGAAGCGATAAGACAAACCATATACCGAAAGGATAACTTTCTGCTCCTCATGGTGAGCGATGGTTGCGACAATTGCACAAACCTCATCGAACAAATCTATAAAAAAAGGAATCCTCTCTCAAGATATCTCTCTCAGTACATGACGGAACTGCATATCATCAATGCACAAGAACGCCGCTATGAAGAAACGAAAAATAATTACTTGTTGAAAGCAAAAGATATTTTCCAAGGACGAGGGGAAGTCCAAAGGTTCCCTATCGTATACCCCCACAACAATGCAGGACTTATCAATAACGAGGTCACTAATACGTGGACATATAAGGGCCTTTGTGATGTCATCAGCAGGTCGTATGTTCAGGATCAGGAACCAATCAACAAACCATTGACTGAGAGGATATATTCTTTATTTAAGAACGGGAAAGATAAAAAAAATACCAGGTAATAATCGAAGAAAATAAAAAATACAGCTCAATTTATTGATTAATGTCCCTTGAGTCTTCCGTAACCATATCCTTGACAGCATCCCTCCTCCTCTTTAATTAATCATCATTACCGTAACGAAAAGTTATTTAACGCCTCCATGTTCGTTTCCATGCATGGGATCGACTGAGCGCTTCGGGTATGAATGGAACAGGTTCAAGAAGATCATCCCGGAATACGAGAAGCAGTTCCTGGGATGGGTGACACCGCTACAGCCAGAGGATTTCAAGGGCAAAAGGGTGCTTGACGCAGGGTGCGGGACCGGCAGGAACAGCTATTGGCCGCTACGGTACGGCGCGAAGGAAGTTGTCGCATTCGATTTTGATAAGAGGACGGTGAAAGTAGCGAGGAATAACCTCTCTCAATTCCCCAACGCGACCGTCAGGTACCAATCGATATATGATATACCTGAAGAAGGGCATTTCGATATCTCATTCTCCATCGGCGTCATCCATCACCTGGAAGACCCGCTCGCGGCTGTGAGAGGCCTTTCGAAGGCGACGAAAAAGGGAGGGAAGGTGCTCATCTGGGTATACGGATACGAAGGGAACGAATGGATCGTCAGGTATGTCAATCCGGTCCGGAAAGTGACGTCGAGACTGCCTATCGCTTTCACTCACCTCACTTCATACGCATGCTCAATACCACTCTATCTCTATCTCAGGCTGCCTCAGAAGAAGCCATATCTCAGGCAGCTCAAAGCATTCCGTTTCTGGCATGTCCACAGCATAGTCTTTGACCAGTTGCTTCCCAGAATCGCGCATTACTGGACCAGGGAAGAGGCGATGTCGCTCCTTTCGAAAGCCGGACTGAAAGATGTCGAAGCGAGAAGGGTGAACAAAGTTTCGTGGGCGGTCATGGGGAGGAAGGGATAGGCGGGCATTCTGAAAAAGAGCGCAGGAGAAGCATCTGTATAGGTATATGGCGTATTGAACTGAATAGATCTAGAAAAGAAAAGGTAGCGGGGGGTGGATTATCACCCACCTTTTTGCAGGCAAAAAGTTGGACCAAAAAAGAGGAATCTCGCAAGGCTCGATTCAAAAAGGAGAAAAGGTAGCGAGGGGTGGATTTGAACCACCGACCTATGGGTTATGAGCCCATCGGGCACTCCTGGCTGCCCTACCTCGCTATGTTGATGAATTGGAATGAGGGTTTCCTTTATAAGTGTTTGCCATTCCGACTAGGGGAAAAACGGGTTCTCCTGGGATTGACCAGATTATTTCTTATCCTCCTATAGTTAAGTAATCCCTCTGATCGCTTGCGTCGTCGAACGTGACTTTGTAAGTGAAGACACGCTGAGATCTCGCGGGGAGCGAGGTGTTGGTCTTGGTGACGTTGCCCCTGAAGAGACCGACAGGCAGTTCCAAAGTGGCGTTCGGACCGTACGAGTAGTCCCAGGCTAAGGCGCCCCAGGGAAGGAAGTCGTAGACTCCCAGGAGCTCAGGATGGTTGGCATGGCTATCGATCATCAAGGAGACATTGTACCTGAGGGCTCCGGTCAGGTTGAGTTTTTTCTCTACCGTGATGTTGGTCCTCGGGAAGACCCTGACCTTGAGAGAGAGTGTCAGGTTCTCGTAGAGCGAGGCGTTGCAGGTGACGTTCCAATCAAGGAGCCCTGGCGCATAATATGTGCGGTTCTGGACGTAGAGTGAGCGGGCGGCGAGCGGGTTCGCGTCTTTTGACACCGAATTATGGAAACCGAAGGTGCAGTTCGCGGGGGAGATCCAGGTGCCGGTCGTCTGCCTGGTGTAGTTCGCATAGAACGTGATGTTCTCTCCCACCCACGCGGTGATGTAGCCTTCTTCGGGATCATACTGATCCCATGCTGAAATGTTGGCGCGGTAACGGACTACCGCGACTGAACGGTTGTCGGTCCTTATCGGGAAGAAGTATGGTGGGCTGACTTCGGCCGAGACGTTGTAAGACCCTTTATGGATTGTTGTAGGGATGAAGAATGTCCAGTTCCATGTAGACGATCCGTTAAACTGCATGGGGCTGTCAAGGTAATACGCTTTCGACGAGAAGTTGGCTTTGAGGAGGGTCGACAGGTTGTAGGATGTGTTGAGGTCAAGCTGGCTCTCAGACCCGAAGGACGTGACGTTGACCCTGATATCGACGATCGAACCGTGTTCATAGGAAGCGTCAGGGTCGCTTGACGGATCCGCAAAGGTCAGGTTCAGGCTACCGATGAGATGTGTATACCTTGTGACATTCCTGTCGGCGTAGGTCCCGTTCGCGCTGAGGGTGTAATTCCCGGCGAAGGTAGCAGACGACGGGTTGAACCAATACGAAGTGTGACCGGAAGCGTTGGTCCTGTTGATCCCTATGAGGATGAGAGCCGACGATCCGGGATCGGTCCTCTGCATGAAGAAGCTTACGTTCAAGCCCGAAGGAGCTGACGGGATGAGCCCCGAAAGCTCTATCGCATCCACCGATAAAGCGTTCTTTCCGTCCCTGTCTAGGATGACGCCGTCGGGCATAAGGAGGTTCTCCACGGTCCTGTTCACCATGACTGAACTTTCCGCTGACACGTTCATGTAATCAGAGCAGTTGACGTACCAGGTGAAGTTTCCAGGCTTGAGGAACGACCTGTTGAACTCGAAGAGGCTGTTCCCGCTGATATCAAAGGTCATGTTCTCCTGCACGGAATCGTTGAAGGTGATGGTGCAGTTGCCGGACGCGATGGTGGTACCAGAGGAATCCGTGAAGTTAGCGCTGAAGACGATGGACTCATAAACCCTGGAGACTCCGCCACCCCCATAATCATGCCAGACATCAAGCGATATCTGCGCGGTGATGTTCATGGTCCTCTGTACGGAGGAGGAGTAGAAATACTCGGCAGAAGCATTGAAGGTCACGTTCCAGATCCCTATCTTCGCGTTCTGGGAAAGGTAATAGCTCGAGTTCCACGAAGAGCCGTTGTAGATATTGGCAAGGATGACAGGCGCGATCGTCGGCGGCTTGAGCGTGGTGTTCAATCTGGCGAGATAGGTGAGGTTGATTTCTTCATCGGTCTCAGCCCCCCTGCTCCTGAGGATAGCGGCATAAGAAGTCTGGTTAGGGAGGCCGTAGGAGAGCGCTGGGCGATGCGTCGCGTTCCCGAAGGTGACGTTCAGCCATCCGTATAGCTTGAATCCTTTGGCGTTCGTCGAGTTGACCGAGGTGTTGACGAGCTCCGCGAACCAACTGTAGTTTCCGGCAGCAAGCGAAGCAGGAAGATCATACTTCAATCTGGTGATGCCGAAGACATCCGTCACGTTCCTCCCTATCTTTATCGGTGAACCGCTTCCAGGGAACGTCCTGTTGATGTAGTACGTGATATTCAGGCCTTCGAGCGGAAGGGAGAGATTGGCCATGAACTGGTAAGCCCACGTCCCCGTGGCGTTATCCCTGTCAAGGATGTCGGCATGGGAAGGCCAGGAGACCTTAAGTTCGGGTATACGTAACTCCCATCTCGAACTGTTCCTTTCCTGGCCGTGCGTGGTATTGCATGATACATACCATTCATGGAGTCCGTAACCAAGGCTGAGGGTGAAATTTTGCGGGACGCCCTTGGCGACCGTCCAGTTGGTCAAGTTCTTCGCTCCTCCTAGGATGAGGCTGCACGAGGAAATGCCGTCGATGTCAGTGACATTGAAACTGAGATTGACGACACCCGAAGATGTGAGGGACCTATTTTCCGGACTGATGAGGGTGACCTCAGGGGGCGTCGTGTCTACTGTGAATGTTCTGAAAATAGGCGCGAAAGCAGTGTTCCCGGTGGTGTCGTTGCACAGGACATTCCACACATAATGCCCGTCAGGCAGGGTGACTGCCGGGAAGGAATTCGAGCCGTTGGCGAAGGATATAGATGCGTTCACTTGCCAGCTGCCGCTCCAGTTACCGTAGAGCAGGCAAGTGTCCGGGAAGCTTTCCTCCGCAGTGAAGTTGAAATTGAAGGAACCCCTGAGGAGGGTACTTCCGTTGGCAGGGTAGGTCAGGTTGATGACGGGAGGAACCTGGTCCACGATCATTACCTCCTTCCAGGAACTCATATTGATGTAATGGTGATCGAACATTGCGCGAAGCGAAATATTCCACGCGCCGAGCTCGGTGAAGCCGTCTGTCAGGAAGGATGCCGTCCAGTTATTCCCGTCGAAGATTAGCTCTTTCGTAAAGTTCTGAACGCCGGAAGGGGAAGCCATTGTCACATTGAAATATCGCATATATGACGCATTCAAGAGCGCCCTTGTCTCAAGCCCCATGGTATGAGCGTCCGCGACAACCAGGATGATGTCCGAATGGTTGTAGGAAGGATCAGGGTCCCTCGTACCGTTGAAGACCAGGTC
>Ga0209575_10000500_pt1 | contig 24233 bp, 20 predicted proteins | sample Medcelwee11metaG_FD_187172 | JGI IMG/M metagenome (GOLD analysis project Ga0209575, IMG submission 187172) | Freshwater pond sediment microbial communities from the University of Edinburgh, under environmental carbon perturbations - Medium... | ecosystem: Environmental > Aquatic > Freshwater >...
CGTAAGCCGCAGGAGAGACGCAGCGGGTGTGATTGGCGTAGAGTCATGGGGGAAGGAGTATGCCGAAGCCGCAGAGTGGCGAAGGCGGACGGGAGACACCGGACGAATCGGGGAGAAAAGGAAGAGTTGCCGCGTGAGCGAGTGATTTTTTAGCAGGGAAGCTAAAAAATTTGTCACGAGGTAGCGGCACTATCGTCAAGGCTGAAAAATTCCCAGTCGGGTCAAGAAAATCAGCAGTGGTGCGGTAGGCAATCAGACGATAGTTGCCTTCCCCGGCGGGTAAATTTGCCTGCCAACCCAGTTGCAGCCCGTAATAATCGAAGTGTCGGCCCACTTCATCGTCGCTTTTCAAGTGCAGTGCAAGACCGTTCACTGACCAATTGCCGCTCTGAAAATGCGCCGCGCCGCCGTGATCATAGGCCGGTAAATTCAGCACGGGATTGTGTACCAGCGCATCGTTCATAAACTGCCCCAATTCATCGGCAGCATAGGCGTTTTCGTCCAGCCAGCCGGTGCTGTCGATTAAACCCAGGCTCAGTCCTAAACTGCGTTCCTCAGTCCAGGTGAAAGTGTGGGTGTAATGCGCGGTGAGCAAATAGTCGCGCTGGCTGCCGTTAATTCGTGTCAAATCCCCTTCGCCATCGTGGGCAAACGGTGCCAATGCGCCGGGCCAATGCGCCGGGCCAATGGCTGTTGAGGGCGTCGCCTAAACCCCAGCGCAACAGGGTGCTGAATTCACCTTGCGCGGTGGGTTTGAAGATGAATTCCAAATCCAAACCAGTCAGGCCGTGTCCTTGGTCGTCGCGATTGCCGTCTACCTCGAATCGGCCATGTTGATAAATCTCCTTGAGTACCGCGTTGACCGCGAATTGCTCGCCGATTTCATGGGCGGTTAAGGGTTCAGCCAATAACAAAGCGGCGCTGAGGGTGGACAAAGTACGGGTAAAACGCATGATTCCTCTTTACCCATGCTGCAATTGATAAGCATTACTATTAGTTATCCTAAAAAAAGCGGCACAGCCGCCGTTTTAGACCGGTTTTCAGTTCAGTGAGGACACGTTTTGGTAGGCATGGGTAAGGGCACCTCTGTGTCCTGCCAGCGATAAATTTCCACCGCAGGTTGGCAACAACCCACGCACCCTTTGCCGCAGCCGCCGGTAGCGAGTTGCACCACCCGGCCTTTGTGCTGCCAATGACTGAGCATTGCCCGCATGGCATCGGGTTCGGCGCGAAAATGATTGGCCAAGTCAGTCAGCGTGGCTTGCTGCTGTTGGCGCAGATAGTTTTTCACATCAATTAAGCTCATCTGGTTTGCTCCGAAAATCAATAAACCTTAAAACACACCCTGACGAAAAGCGGGTAAATACAGGTACATTTTTGCTCCCTATCGGCTTCGCTCCCTTCGACTCCGCTCAGGGAGCGGGGAGGCCGTTGGCTGAGCGGAGCCGAAGCCAACCTCCCTTCGACTCCGCCCTTTCGACTCCGCCCTTTCGACTCCGCCCTTTCGACTCCGCCCTTTCGACTCCGCCCTTTCGACTCCGCCCTTTCGACTCCGCCCCTCGACTCCACTCCTCGCCCTGAGCGTAGTCGAAGGGAGGGAGCGCTTGACCTAGGTCGTGGCCGCTGCGGCCTGCCCAATCAATAAACGTTGCCGTTTTTGTCCAGCGAGATACAGTGCGGCGATAGCCATACCCAACGCGATCAACATGCCACCGATCCAGCCCAAGGACTGGGCGGGATGCTGGCTAAACGTCGCGCTTTGATAAAACAGCGTGGCTGAGAAATAGGCCACGCCGGTACTCCAGGTCGAGACGAACACCGCCCAGCGTACCCCGGTTTCCCGGTAGAGTGCGGCCACCACGGCGGCACAGGGGAAATACATCAGGATAAACAGCAAGTAAGCAAAGGCACCGGCTTGACCGTCAAAACGGGCCGCCATCGCGCCATAGGTGCCGCTGCTGATCGCCTGCGCATCGGCTTTGGCCCCGCCTAAGCCCAAGGGGTCTAACACGGCCTCACCTAAGCCGGTGAGATTAGCCGGAATGGTGGCGAACGCTTCGGACAAGGCCGTACCCAATGCAAAATCACGGGGACGGAACCCCGTGCTACCTGCGTCGTTGGCAGCCAATTGTCCGTACACCGAATCCAAGGTGCCCACCACCACTTCTTTTGCCAGCACGCCGGTGAAAATGCCCACCGTGGCTGGCCAGTTGTCTTCGCGAATCCCCATCGGTGCGAAGGCAGGTGTCAGGCTGCGCCCGACTTCACTGAGTACCGATTTGTCGGTGTTGTCGTTGCCAAAAGACCCATCGGTGCCCCAAGCATTCAAAAAGCTGATCAGCACCACCATCGGCACAATCACTTGCCCAGCGCGTAGCACGAAACCTTTGAGCCGTTCCCAGGTGTGCAGCAAGATGCTGCTGAGTTTGGGTACGTGATAGGGCGGTAATTCCATGACAAAATGACCGGCTTCGCCCCGTAACAAAGTGTGTTTCATGAGGAGACCGGTCAACACTGCCACCAAAATACCCAGCAAATACAGTGCGAACACCAGATTCTGTCCACCGACCGGGAAAAAGGCGGCCACGAACAACGCATACACCGGCAAGCGCGCCCCACAGGACATGAACGGGGCCATTAAGGTGGTGAGATAACGGTCACGCTGGTTTTCCAGGGTGCGCGAGGCCATCACCGCTGGCACATTGCAACCAAAGCCCACCAATAGGGGCACAAAGGATTTACCCGGCAGGCCGATGAAGCGCATGAAGCGATCCATGACAAAGGCGGCGCGGGCCATGTAACCGGAATCTTCCAGAAAAGATAAAAACAGGTAGAGAAAGCCGATGATGGGAATAAAGGTCGCCACCACCTGCACCCCGCCGCCCACGCCATTGGCCAGCAAAGTAGTCAACCATTCCGGCACACCCCAACCGCTGAGCAGGTGACTCAGCCCATTCACCAACAACGCGCCGGTGAATAGGTCGAAAAAGTCAATGAACGCGCCGCCGAGATTGATGGTGAATAAAAACAATAAATACATCACCACCAGGAAAATCGGGATACCCAGCACTCGGTTGAGAACGATCCGGTCGATGCGATCCGACAGGTTATGGCTCAGGCGGTCGCTGCGGCGCACCGCCGCCTCGGTGAGGCTGCCGATAAAGCAGTAGCGGGCATCAGCCAGCAAAATATCCATGTCTTCTTGCTGTGCGGTTTCGATCTTGCCGCGCCAATTGCCCGCAACGTGCAAGGCTTCACCGCCGAGCTTATCGGCTTGGCCTTCCAGCAGTTTGAGCGCCAGCCAGCGACTATGCACCTGTTGCGCGGCAGGCAGTTGACCGTGCAAGAAACCCTGTAATTCAGCCAGAGCCGCTTCGATTTGCGGGAGATAACGCACCTGTTGCTGGGGGTGCGGTGCTTTTGCGGTGTCGATGAGGGTTTGTTTGAGTAGGTCTAAGCCTTCGCCACGGGCCGCCACAATCGGCACCACCGGCACACCTAGGCGGGCTGACAAGTCGGCCAGGTCGATCTGCATCCCGGATTTTTCCGCCATGTCCATCATATTCAGCGCCAGCACCACCGGCACGCCCATTTCCAGTAGCTGGGTGGTCAAGTACAGATTGCGCTCCAGATTGGAAGCATCCAGGATATTCACGATCACGTCGGCTTCGCCAGACAGTAAATATTGCTGCGCCACTTCCTCGTCCAGCGAGGTATAGCCGATAGTGGTGTCCAGCGAATAAATCCCAGGTAAATCCACCAATTCACAGCGCTGATTGGCGTGATGAAACACCCCGGTTTTGCGTTCCACGGTCACGCCCGGCCAGTTCCCCACTTGTTGCTTGGAACCAGTCAACTGATTGAATAAAGTGGTTTTGCCGCAATTGGGATTGCCTGCCACGCCGATGATGAGGTTGGTCATGTGTTGCTCCATTACTCTGAATAATGCGGTGTACAGTGCCGACAGGGATTCACTTCAATCGTGAGATGCGCAATCTCTGGCAACTCGCCGAGCAAACGCCGATAGTGTGCCGGGGTGTGTAGGCTGTGGCTGACCAAGGACAAAATCACCGCCTTGCGGTGTACGCCGACTTGCCAGACGTGAATCTCTGCCACTTGGGTATCAGCTTGCTGTTCCAGCGTTGCTCGAATCTGTTGCTTCAGCGCTTCGTCGGGATTGGCATCCAATAAAATCGCCGAGGTGTCGCGAATCAGGTGATAAGCCCAGCGGCTGATGATAAGCGCACCCAGCACGCCCACCGAGGCATCCACCCACAACCAGCCCAGCCATTTGGCGGCAAACAGCGCAACGATTGCCAACACCGAGGTCAGCGCATCGGCCAGCACATGAAAATAGGCGGCGCGCAAATTGTGATCGGTGTGTGCGGGTTCGTCAGGCGCGTGTTCGTGGTGATGAGCATCGTCATCATGCAACAACCAAGCGCTTAACAAGTTAACCGCCAAACCCAGCGCGGCCACCGCAATCGCTTCGTGATAATGAATCGGCACCGGAGCCAACAGGCGGCTCACCGACTCCACCGCGATCAGCAACGCCACCACCGCCAACATCACCGCCCCGGCAAAACCGCCTAAAGCCCCCACTTTGCCAGTGCCAAAGCTAAAGTTCGGATCACTGCGGTGACGGCGCGCATAACCATAGGCAAACAGGGTGATGGCAAATGCCGCCATGTGGGTGCCCATGTGCCAACCGTCCGCCAACAACGCCATCGAACCAGACAACAGGCCAGTGCCGATTTCCAGCACCATCACCACGGCGGTCAGCCACAATACCCAGCGCGTGCGCGCCTCGTGATGCGTAGAAACTGCTGCGAAATCATGTGAATGGCGCAGCCCATCCAAAGTAGCGCAAGGCACTTTAAATCACCTCTACGCGCAGTGCATCCGCTTCGCCTTTGCGCAAACTCAGGGCAAAACCGCGCACCCGAATCTCCACCGGATCACCCAGCGGCGCATGGCGAGTGATGCTGAACACCGTGCCGGGCGTCAGCCCCATCGCCAGTAATTTCTGGCGGTAGGCCGGGGCTTGTTTGCTGATCGAGACCACCCGTCCCTGTTGCCCAACCCGCATCTCGCGTAATGAAGTTTCCATCGCTGCTCCTTAAATGTCTTTGACCAAAATCTGGTGAGCCACCCCCATGCCCAGCGCCCAGCGCGTTTCCCCACGACGCACCACCACCAATTCGGTTTGGTCGCTAATCCCCATCGCCAGCAAACGGCGCAACAGGTTTCTACCACCAGTCACGTTCACCACCTGCACCGTTTGATTTTCTTGCGCCAGCGCCAGCGGATAGCTGCGCACGGGTCATATTCATGTCCCTTATGATGAGGTCCTGAACTATTGGCAATGATAATTAATCCTGTTTGTAGTTGCAAATAACAATTGTTATCATCTTCGTGAATTTTATTGTCACCGAGGTGATTTTCTTTCTGGTGACACCGCGCCTGCGGTGTCAGCCGTATTTAGGCGCTCCGCGCTACGGAATGGCTCGCGTGGTCTCGCGGCGTGGAGCGCCCACAGAGGCGTGACACCGCTAGAGCAGTGTCACGAGAGAAATAGGGTGTGCAGTTGCCTGTGCTTTCATGTTCGCCCCTAAATGGTGTAAAACGCCGCTCATTAAATTGCTGGGAGAGCTTGGTTCTTGTTGAGCTTCCTTTGTCAGCCCAACCCACCGTGCCAAAAGCACAAATAAAGCTACCCCGCTTTACCATGAAGTTGGGAATTTGGCAGCGCGGCTAAAATCGCTCTTAATGCTTTATTCACCGCTTCAGAACTGGTAAATATTTGCGCGACCGGGGTCTAGCGTCACCGTCAGCTTGGTATTGGCGGCAAAGCGGTTTGGTTTGGCTTTTGAATAGTCCAGCTTGTATTCAGCAAGCAGGTCTTGACTAGATTCAGGAGGTTTTGCAGTTTTCATAGTCTTTACGCTCTGTTGCGGTTGTCTTGCGGGCACTGATGATTCTGATAACTTCTGGCAATCTTTCCGTGAAGGATACAATCAGTAGCCGTTTTTTGATGGAATGCCCAATAACCAATTCTCTCGTTTCTCCGCTTGCGCCTGATTCGCACCCACTTCAAATCTGACTGGCCCTGCTGAACCAGTCGAAGGGAAAAGCGGTGAGGTTTGCTTGTGGCAGCGTCTCCAAACCTGCCAGGTTTTCCGTGGCTTCAGGACTGCCAGTCCTTCAAGGACTGGTAGTCCTGTCTTCCGGCCCATCCATCGTCACCCCACACGCGGCGCGGACTTTTTCCCACTGCGGCAAAATCGCCCAATGTCCCCGGCCTTCGATGTGCGCTTTCGCCACCCACAAACACTCCTCCGCGTCGGCCTGCAACAGCCCGGCGTGGGCCAGGCGGGCGGCGAGCAGGGCGCATTCACCCTCGCGCAAATAATGCCCGGTGCTGTCCAACAGGCGCGCGGCAAGCCGCCACTGCGTCAGCGCGAGGTCCGGCTTGCCCTGATCCAGCCACAGCGTGCCCCACAACAAATGCAATTCCAGTTCGTACAAAGCCATGTCGCCGCGCCGGATAATGTCCGCCGCTGCATTCAAATCCTTGAACACCGTTGCGCTCGCGCCTTCCTGGGCATACAAAAACGCGGCGCGGGCCAGCAGGAATTCGGGGGAAAAATCAAGCCGATCCGCCTCGCGCACCCCGGCCACCGCTAGGCCGAACTCGGCGCGTGCGGTTTCGGTATCGCTCAGGGCCGCGTGGGCTTGGGCGAGCATCAGGTGGGCGTAGGCCGTGTCCCATTTGGGTAAGCCTTGCTTCGCACATTCAAGCAGATACTGCCCCCGCTCCAGTATCTCACGCAAGGCTGCGCTATCCCCAGGCCGCGCTTGCGCCAGCAGCAGGGCGCAGTACCGGACACCTTGTAGTGAATACAGCCGGGGCAGGTGCGGCTGCCCGCGCGCTTGGATCGTCTCGGCCTGCGCTAACTCGCGCCTTGCCCCGGTCAGCCAGCCCTGGCGGTAAAGCACGTTGGCGATAGTGACGGTGCTGCCCATTTCCATGAACCAATACGAGGGCTGTAACTTTTGCGCATAGTCCAGCCCGGCGCGCGCTTGCTGTTCCGCCTCGCCCGGGCGGCCCAGAGCCAGGAGTACGTCTGAGCGGGTTTGGACGCTGATGGAAGCGTTTTTCCAGCCCTTGTCTGCCACATACAAATCCACCATAGCGCGCATGGGCGCGACCGCCTCGCTCAAGCGGCCCAGATTCATGAGGTCGAAAGCCGCCTCACCCAACACCCAATTCCGCTCGTTTTCGCGCAAATCCGGCACCACTGGCCCACTCCAACCCAGCGGGAAGAAACCGGCGAGCAGGGCCAGGTCGCGCGCCTGCGCGCCGAGTTGATGGACGCTGTAAAAGGAAGCAGTCCACTGGCCGTTTTCATCTTTAAAGCGGAGGATGTGCGCCCGATAAATCTCCAGCGCGTCGCGGTACATCCCGGCCTGGCAGGCGTGGCGGGCGGCGGTGTAGAAAGGCAGGAGTTGTGGCAGGGTGGGGTTTTCGATAGCGTGGGTCAGCTTGCGGCCCTGTTCCGCGTAATGCCGAAACAGCAGGGCGTGGCCTTGTTCCCACACCCGGAGATGATGCTTGCGGCAATGCTCGCCGAACCCGGCGCGCAGCAGCGAGTGCGTGTCCCAGCGGGTGCGCAGGCCGTTGTCGTCCAGCAACGCGGGCAGCAGCAGGCCGGCCTGCTCCAGCCGTTGCCACAGCGGGCCGAAAGCGCGTTGCTGCACTTGCGCCGCACGTTTGCGCCAGTCGCGCTGTGCCGGGACAGCCGCTTGCGCCCGCTTGCGCCGTTCGCGCAACGGGGCCAGATAAGCGTAAAACTCAGCAAAGCGCCCGTCCTCCGGCTCGCGCAGCAACAGGTCGAACACCGCTGCTTCCAGCGGCCCGTCCACCAGCCCCAGCAAGGCCAGAAAAACCGGCTCCTCGCCCAGCGATTCGTCGCTGCGCCAGTCTGCGTAACGTTCCTGCCAGCGGGGGCGGCCCCAGTAGTCTTCGGCGTAGTAATCCAGCAGGCGGCGGGCGCGTTGCTCTGGAGTGGGTTGCGCTGGAGTGCCAAACCGAAGTTTGGCACTTTCGGCGGGTGTTAATCCTTCGGCTCCGCTCCCTTCGGCTCCGCTCAGGGGGCGTTGCAGCGCGTGTTCGAGCCGGACAAAATCGTGCAAACGCCCGCCGAAGCGCCGCCTGAGCAAGCCGCCGAGCAAAATCAGACTGAGCGGATGGCCGTTGGTTTCAGCCAACACCCGTTGCCAATCGCGCTGGCTGCCGTCCAGTTGAAAACCGCGCAAAACCTGCGCCGCCTCGGTTTCGTCGAGCAACGGCAACTCCCAAGATTCCAGCCGTGCGTTGCGGCTGCCCATGCCTTGGCCCAGGTCTGCGAGCGGCTGCTGCGAACACAGCACAATCAGACTGTGGCCGCGCAAGCCATACAGCAGCGCCTCGGCAAGCAAATCGTGCAGCGCGTGGTCGCCGATTTTGCCCGCCCCGGCCTGGCCTGCGCGACCCTGCACCGCTTCCAGGCCGTCCAGCACCAGCACCACGGGGCGTTGCTGCAACAGCCGGCCCACAGCCTCGGCCAATTCGGCAGGCGTGTTGTCCGCCAGGCCGAAAAACTGCCCGATGGCGTGGAAAAAATCGCCCGCGCTGTTTTCGGTTTCCTCGCCCTGACCGCTGAACGACCAGCCGAAAATCCAATGGGTTTCACGGTGTTGCGTGTGTACGCCGAGCAGCCAGTCAAACACCAGCGCACTTTTGCCGATGCCCGGCCCACCGTGCAGCAACGCCAGCGCCACGCCGGGATCGGCCAGTTGCGCGGACAACCAGTTTTTTTCCGACTCGCGCCCGACGAAAGGCACGGGCGGGATGGCAGGAGCAAGGCGGGAAAGGTCGGTGTAGGGGGCTTGCGGATTCGTGCCGGGCGGCGGGGCTTGGTAGAGATTGGCGATGTTGGTTTGCTGGTGGACGGTTTGGTTACGCTGGTCAATCGTGCTTTGGTTTACCGCGATCTTTTTTTTTGCGCGTGGCGGAAATGCAGGGTAACAACCCAAGTAGCGAATACAAAAATCAGCAGCATCGGCGTGAGCATCAGGATAAAGCTGTAAGTCTCGCCCACCCGGCTGAGTAATTGCGCGCCGACGATTTGCTGAAACAGGCTTTTGTACAAATCCCAGAACACGAACGAGCCAACCGTGCCGAGTCCACCCACAGCCAGCGCGGCTTTCCAGAAGGCGCTGAAAAACCCGCCGTCGGGCGAGTCGTCGGTTTGGGGTGGTTTTTGCGCGGCCATGCGGGCGGTCTCTTCGGGGTGAATGGCGATTGTAGAGGAAAAGCGCGGGGCGGGACAAGAGAGCATCAGACCTGCCAGGTTTTGAAAACCTGGCAGGTCTCAAGAGGAAACGGCATTCGTGCTTATTCCTCAAACTTTGCGTCACCGCAGTCAGTTATTTGGTATCCCTGATGCAACAGGGCCTGTCACCTGTCCACAGTCACACTGTGGCAAAATAAGCCAGGACTGATGGCTGTCTGAACCAGGCAGCCATTCGTGTATCCGTCTACTGCCTGGCTTTGATGTAGGGCGGTGAGCGTTTACTCATTCGCAAGGAGATCGTGTGTATGCAAATTTACCCCACTCGCCCTGGTAAGCGTTACCCGCCGGGTGCCACGGCAGACACGGACGGGGTGAATTTTTCTTTATTCAGCCGCCATGCCCAGGCCGTTGAACTGTTGCTGTATGCCTGTAGTGACAGCGAGTTACCGTTTCAAACCATCAGCTTAGACCCGCAACAAAACCGCAGCTTTTTCTTTTGGCATGTCTACGTGGAACAACTGCCTACGGGGGTGTGCTACACCTGGCGCGTCGATGGGCCTAGCGACACCCGCTATTCAGGCTTTCGTTTTAACCGCCATAAGGAATTGTTAGACCCCTGGGCGCGGGCGGTGAGTGATTATGGTTGGCAACGCCACAACAGCCGTAAAAATCCCGGCCCCAGCCCCGCAATGCGGGCGGTGGTGGTGGCTGATGAACACTATGATTGGGAAGGCACCACGCCGCTGCATCGTCCTCTTGAACAAAGCATCATCTATGAACTGCATGTTGGCGGCTTTACCCTACACCCCGCCTCGGGGGTGAAACACCCTGGCACTTTTGCGGGATTAATTGAAAAAATCCCTTATTTACAAGCGCTAGGCATCACCGATGTGGAACTGTTGCCGGTGATGGCTTTTGATGAACAGGATGTGCCACCGGGTGCGCAGGCTTTAGGTTTAAAAAACTTCTGGGGTTACAGTCCCCACAGCTTTTACAGCCCACATCCGGGCTACTGCGTCACGCCGCTGGCTGGCAGTCACCCGCACGAATTCCGCGATTTAATCAAAGCGCTACACAAAGTCGGCATCGGCGTGATTCTCGACGTGGTGTTCAATCACACCGCCGAGGGCGGAGTAGACGGGCCAACCATTAATTTCAAGGGCTTAGACAACGACATCTATTACCATCTGGATGCCTTAGACCGCAGCCGTTACCTGGATTACAGCGGTTGTGGCAACACGCTGAACTGCAATCATCCGCTGGTGACGCATTACATCATTGAGTGCTTGAAATATTGGGTGCGGGATTTACATGTCGATGGTTTTCGCTTTGATTTAGCGAGTATTTTGGTGCGTGGCGAACACGGTCAGCCCCTCTACAATGCCCCCGCTCCTTGGGCCATCGAATTTTCCCGAGTCTTAGCCGACACCCACTTAATCGCCGAAGCCTGGGATGCGGGCGGACTCTATCAAGTCGGCGGTTTTCCGGGCTATCGCTGGGCCGAATGGAATGGCCTATACCGCGATGTGCTGCGCCGTTTCGTGCGCGGCGATCCCGGCCTCATCGGCGAAGTGGCGACCCGTCTAAGCGGCAGCAGCGATCTCTACCAAGGCGCGGGACGGCTGCCGATCAACAGCATCAACTTCATCACCTGTCATGACGGTTTCACCCTCTATGACCTAGTGAGCTATAACCACAAACACAACGCCGCCAACGGCGAAGATAACCGCGACGGCAGCGACGATAACCTAAGCTGGAACGGAGGCGCGGAAGGCGACACCTCAGATCAGGCAATCCTGACTTTGCGTCGCCAGCGGGCCAAGAATTTCATGGCGATTTTGCTGCTCAGCCAAGGCGTACCGATGTTGCTGGCAGGCGATGAAGTGCTGCGCAGCCAACGCGGCAACAACAACAGCTATTGCCAAAATAACGCACTCGGCTGGTTTGACTGGACTTTACCCGAACGCAACGCCGACATGTTGCGCTTCACCCGCGAGATGATTGCGCTACGCAAACGCCATCCGGCCTTGATGCGCCGCCATTATCTCAACGGCGAACAACAACCCGGTATGCGGATCGCCGACATCAGTTGGCATGGCACCAAACTCCTAGAACCACGCTGGACTGAACCCGGTGCGCAATTCATCGCCTACACCCTGGGCGGTTTAAGCGAGCAAGAAGCCGATTTACATATTCTGCTCAATATGTCCGCCCAAGCCACCAAAGCGGCTTTGCCCCCAGTACCGGGCCGAGTTTGGTATCGCGCAGTAGACACCTCGCTGAGCAGTCCCCACGACATTCAGCCCCCCGCCGACCAGCCGCTACACCCCGACAAATCCTATTTAATCGCCGGTTACTCGGTGGTGGTGTTGGAAAGTGGGCTGGTTACTGCCGCCTCAAATTAAGATTTTTGGTAGCGGCTCACTGTGGGAATGGATAACTGTGGGAGCGCCCCACAGGCGTGATTGTTTAAGGAATCGCGCCTGCAAGGTGTTTCTATTTCGTGGCGTGCCCGCAACAGCGATGGGTTTACCCTGCCCGGCACAAATACCCAATGTGCCGGAGTTGTTTGAAACTACCAAACCATACGATACACCGCTTCAATTAAATAATGCGGGGAATCTTCTTTTTGCACGTAGGTAAAAATCAAAGGTTCATTGGTTTGCATGGCTTTATACAGACTGGTATTACAAAACTCACCCAGTTGTACGCTGCCCTCTTTTGCCCATTGACTGTCACCCTCAAAACCCACGTAGGCGTGTAAATCCCAGGTTTTAGCGTCAGTCACGCGCACCGCATCATAGACCCAAGCAACGCGAAAACCGCGTGACCACACCTTATTACCCTGCAACAATTGTTTATCCGGCTCAGGCCCGCACAACTTTTCTGGTGTAAACGCTTTCGCTTGAGTTGCTTCAAGATCAATTAACGTCCAGTTGGTTTTGGCGTTTTCTAATTTGCGTTTCGACAAATACACCAATACCGAGCGCCCCGCATGATTACGCAATTTTTCCCATTGCGCCATCGTCGCGGAGAAATCCATCAATTCACCGTCCCGATCCTGACAAGAGGCTTCCACCGATTTTTCAGCACTGCTGAAAAAACCTTCATTTTCACCTTTATATGAAGTTTTAATTAAACGGCAAGCCAGAATACGCACGGCGTTGAATTTAGTTTCACCCGCCGCATTAGCCGCCACATTATCAAAAAATGCTTGTGAACTGCCCATAGGCAATAAGAGACTAGCAAGCACCAACAAACTAAAACGCAGTTTGAAAGACATCATAAATTATCCCCGATTCTCTATTTATAATCAAAACCCACTGTCAGCAGGTTTCCATAACCCAGACCGTCAAACAGTCGGGTGAATTGACGCAAGCACACCACAAAATAGGACACGCACTACCAATTCAATCACCAAACTGTGAACAGAATATGACAGGTGCGGCTTCGTCATGATTAATTCACTCACCGAACCGTGAAAAGGGCTGGGTGATGGGTTTCGCCACACTGGCCATGCGTGTTCTGCGCTACCCAGCCTGCCGAACTTCTCCAAGCATCGAGCAACTCAGATTCCCTGCTTTCTTGCAGATTATCCTCAGACGATTGGTGTTTGTGGTGCGGAAAGGATGGCAAATTCTTATGATGCGGCGCGTTGTCGTAGCGGAATATCAGACGATGGTTTTTATCTCGGTAGTGATAGCGGTATTTGAGTTTGTCAGATCTGTCTGCGTCTTTGACTTCGACAAACTCCAATACGCTTTCGTCCCGTAACAGTAACATACCTTTTACAAAGCCTTGGCGGGCGTTGTACACTTTTTTCTGGAACGAATACGAAACCATAGCGGGGAAGTCGCGCAAAGCCTGCTCCAGTTCGACGAAATAAACCTCAAGCATTGCCCAATTCACTCAAATGGGACTGGTTACCGCGTAGTAATTCGTAGCACCCCGCCCATAAGATAAAATCCTCGTTGTCGCCGAGTTCGCCGGACTCAAAACGACGATAAAACGCCTCCGTATCCATCCGGTATTGTTTTTCAAAAGTTTGTAAATCTAAACGAATACCCAAGATGGCCTTATGCAACTCAGCTTCTTGGTAGGCGATGACTTGGCGGGCAAAACGCTCATCGTCGCCGTACAAGGCCCGTACTTTTTCAAGCCGTGCTTCGGTTGTTGGCTGTAAAGCGAGATTCATAGTGGACTCCTGATGAAAAAAGCAGTTTTCTTGTTTCCACGCGCCCTGCATGGGCTGGGTGATGGGTTTGCCACACTCGCCATGCGTGTTCCGCGCTACCCATCCTTGTCTCTACCAGGTTAAGTTTAGGATTGTCGCTTCTTGAGTAACTGGCAATCCTACCAGGTTAAGTTTAGGATTGTCGCTTCTTGAGTAACTGGCAATCCTACCAGGTTAAGTTTAGGATTGTCGCTTCTTGAGTAACTGGCAATCCTGTCTTTTCCCCAAACCTGCCAGGTTTTTGGAAACTTGGCAGAACTACTACCCAAAGGTCACAGTCCGTCGCGCACCAACCGAACGTGGCTGCCGTCGTTACGGTCGCCGTAGTAGCCGTTACCATAGTTGAAGTCCACGCTCCACGCATAGCCTGAATTGTAGGCAACGGGCGAGCCAGACCAGAACCAGCTTGCGGGGCAATTAGGAAACGCCTGCGGATGAATTTTTGCCCCGCTTTGGCTGGTATCCGCCAGTGTTTTCAACTCCTCAATGGTGGGAATCCGCCAATCGCTATAACCCGCAAAGCCGTTGCCTTTTTGCTGACAAGCGGTTTCCCAATTCATTTTGGATGCTTCGCCGACGCAGGTTTTGCCGTCCCAGCGTTGCCCCAAGGCACAGCGCATCCACATAAGCCCGGTTTTTGTATCCCGCACCGTGCCATTGTCGTAGGCGGTGTATTGGCCCATGCGTGTACCTTCCCTGCGGCGGCGTTCTGCTTCCTCCGCTTCGCGTTTACGCCGCGCTTTTTCCGCTTCACGCTGTTTACGCGCTTGTTCCTCCGCTTCACGCTGTTTACGCGCCTGTTCCTCCGCTTCGCGCTGTTTATGCGCCTGTTCCTCCGCTTCGCGCTGTTTATGCGCCTGTTCCTCCGCTTCGCGCTGTTTACGCGCCTGTTCCTCCGCTTCGCGTTTACACCGCGCTTCTTCCGTTTCGCGTGTACTCAGCGTCCGTTCCCGTGCCTGTTCCAATAACAGTTCACCCTCAATCACCTTGTCAGCTTCCAATTTCAAGCTTTGTGCAGCGTTGGGAAAGCGCAATTTGATAAATTGCTGTAAATTGTCTAACGCCTGTTCAATATTGGCTTCTCGCGGCGTTTGCAGCATAAATTCAGTGGGCGGAATCGCGCTTAAATCCCAGTCCGCTAAATAATTGACCACTTGCTCGCTGAACTGTGCATGAGCAAGAAAATCGAGAATTTTGTCTTCCGTGCTACCCTCTAAACTCAACAAGCCATCACTGAGAATGCTGTCGGTCAGTATTTGAATCTCGCGCACCGAATCCGCCAGTTTGTGATCGGTGCGGGTAACGGTTTCAATCATGCGACTAAAAGGGCCTAAATACGGCTCAAGCAGCTTTTCCAGATTTAAGCTCTGCTCCAGCATGTCATTGACTTCCGCTTCCAGTGCATTGATTTCTTTTTGTAATTCATAAGCATCGCGGATGTCTTGGGTGTCGCGCAGCAAGTCAATCAGCACCGCTTTTTGTTGTGCGTGATTATCTGCCAGTTCCAGCAAGGCGGTTTTGAACAATTCCAGTTTTTTCAACGCTAAGATCGCCGCATCACTAAGCTTGCGCACCGTGTTCCAGATTTGTGCTTGCTGTTGCTGATACAGCAATGCGGTATGCGCGTTGCGGCTTTGTGCTTGTTTTGCTAAGCGTTTTTGCTCTATTGCTTGAGTACGCTTAGCTTTATCTTCAATCACTAAACACACATCGGCACTCACGCGGTCGAAAAAGCTAATATAATCATTGCGATATTTTTGCAAGACTTGAATCAACTCGTCGTAATGGATAACGATGCTGTCCAGTTCTCGGAAACGCGCTTCGATTTTATCAAGTTTGCTTTGCGGGCTGGCAGGGTGCGACGCGAGTTGATGCGTGCCCCAGCGTTTCCACCAAGGAGTAACCTCATTGCGCTGCGGCGTTTGTGGTTCTTTACCCAGCAAGCGCGAACGGGCTTCTTGAATATCGCGTTCTAAGCGGCTTAAACGCTGATTGTCGATGTTGGGAATCGGATATTGGTTCTGAAAAATTTTGATATTTGGCATAATCGCTACCTTGGCAAGAAAACCAGTGGTCACTGGTTGACGAGAAAAATTATTGGTATCTGTTTGTTTTTACAGATTAAACACAGGGTTTTGGTGAGGTTGCACGAGATAACCTCCGCCAGTTAAATAGTATCATTTTTCATCGCCTCCACCTCCTCCACACTTAATCCCGTGCGTGCAGCAATGGTGGGCGCATCCAAAATATCGAGTAAACTACGGGCAATCGCACGGACACTTGCTAAACGTCCTTGCTCAATACCTTTTTCAATGCCTTGTTCTAATCCTTTCCGCAAACCTTTTTCCAATGCCGATGCAATTTGGCTTTCTATCGTGGCAATGGTTTGTAAGCGCACGTCATAAATCAGGCGGTCATCTTCATCAAATAGCCGGTCTACTGCACGGACGGCTTTCACAATGGCTGGGTCTGCCGATAAATCAGAGGGTAGGCGATTTTTATCTAACTCATGGGCGCGGGTAAGAAAAGTCATCCAACGGTCTAAGGCATTACTTAAATGATTAAGGTCGTGTTTGAATTTGCGCAATTCCAAGTAATGTAATTCAAACACATCATGCAGTTTGTCGTCTTTACCAGTAGCGGTATTGATAATTTTGTAGCAATTATGAAAATTTTCGTTGGGCACAAAGGTGAAATTGAGAATATTAATGCTGAAGGTCTTTTGCAGTTTTTTGAACATGGTGCCTTCGCTTAATTGTTCTGTCACCAGTTTTGCCCAATAATACAAAGCGCGTTTGTCAAAATCTAAATCTTCATTGATTTGGATTTCCACGTTAAACCAGCGTCCCTGATTGTCTTGGGCTTTTATATCCATGATGGATAATTTACCGGCTTTATAATCGGCCAGGTTGTAGGGGTTTTTCAGAATAACTTCAATAATGGGCGGTTCTTCACTCAAAATAGCATTAAGCAGGGAAATCAATAAATCTTTGTTTTCCTCACAGCCAAACAGTTTTTTGAACGCGAAATCCACGCGGGGATTGATACGGCACATGGCACAACTCCTGATTGAAATGAGAGCGGGGTGATGGGTTTCGCTGTGATGGGTTTCGCTACACTCGCTATGCTCGTTCCGCTCTACCCATCCTACCGCATTGGTGTTATCTCTGCTTTAGGCTTGAGAAAAATCCTCAAAACGGGTGGACAGTCGCGGATGATAACAGGGGTCTTGCCAAGCGCGTGCGCCGTGGCGTGCCCGCAACAGGGCTGCGGCTTCGGGATGCTGTAGTTCTTCTAGGCTGTGGACGCCTTGTTTGAGTACTCCGCACACATAGGGGGTGTAAACCTGGCGCAGTCCCAAGCCGCCGAGTTTTAGGCAAAAATCCACATCGGCGAACGCAGGCAGGCTGTCATCAAAGCCGCCGACTGCCGCCCAATGCGCTTGGCTGACTGCCAGTAAATCCCAGGATACTGCGCTGTAATTGCGGATCACCGCTGCGTAATACCAATATCCCGGCCCTTGCCAAAGGTTGCGGTGCGCGTAGCCACAAGCGCCGTTGACACCGAGCAATAAACCGGTGTGATAAAAAAAGCCATTGGGATAAATCAAGCGGGCACCGACTGCGCCGATACCGGGGCGTTGACTGTGTTCAATCAAGGCGTCTGGATAATCGCTGTCGAGTAGTTCCACGGCTGCGCTGGAAAAAATCAACTGGGCTGCGCTGGCTTGCTGTGCCCCGGCATTGTAAAAAGCGGCGAGGTTACTGCCTGCGGGCACGAAAACCAAGCGTAACGCTGGGTCTTGTGCCTGTAATAGCGCGCCAGTCGCCTCCTCCCCTTGTGCCAGCACCACCACCTGTTCTACCGCTCGCCCGGTCGATGAGGACAGGCTACGCAGCGCCGCTGTTGCCAACTCGGCCTGCTCGACGGCGAGGATATGCGACACCGGGCTGGATACCGGGCGTTGCACCCGATAAATTCCCAGCGCCGTACCGGGTGCTTGTGTCACGGTTCCTACTTCGCCGCGCCGTGCCAGCGCCCGTTCCAAGGCCAAGCGCCCGGCGGCATAAGATTTTAGCGTGCTGGCAGACTCCTGGGCTGGTGTGGCTGGAGAGTAGCGCCGCGAGTAGAGAATCTCGGGAATGTGCCCGATGTGCTGCGCCAGTTCGGTGGTGCGTAAGTAAAAATCATAATCCTGCGCCCCCTCCAATGCCGGATCAAAAGTCGCACCGGCACGGGCTGCCAGGGTACGTTTGACCGCGACCAGATGCGGAAAATAGAGCTGGCTGAGCAACAGATCAGGATTCCAGTCAGGCCGATAATGCGGGCTGTGACGATGACCTTGGGCATCCAGTAAATCTTCGTCGCTGTAGATCAGATCGGTGTCGGGATGTGCCTCGGCATAGGCCGCCAGCGCTTGCAGCGCGTGGGGAACCAAACGATCCGCTTGATCACAAAACACCAGCCAAGTCCCGCGTGCTTCGGCCAGACTGCGGTTGGTGGCGTGGACTATGCCGGTACGCTGTTCGGCCTGAAACACCCGAAATCGCCCGTCCCGCGCCGTTAAAGAGGCCAGATAAGCCCGCAGGCGTGGCTCGCTGGAACCTGCATCGCTCAGACACACCTCAAAATCGGCAAAGCTTTGGGCGTGGATGGATTCCAATAGTTCCCGTAAATAAGCCAGGTTGCTCTCGTCAGTGGCGAGGATCAGGGAAAAGCGTGGGGGCCGACCATCTAGCGGACGTTGTATGGGCAGGGCGATAGGCGCGGGCAGTGGCAGGCGATTGCCGATGGGGGCGGGCTGAGTGGGGTCGGCGGGCAGCGACGGGGCGAGACGGGCATCATTCCAGGCGGAAATCAGCTGCGGATTGAGATAAGGATCGTGGGTGATACCGGCTTGTTGCAGCCAAATTTGTAACTGCCCGGCACTCGGTAAGCACAACGGCGCATAGGGCAAATGCGCTGACCATTGCGCCACCGCCTGCGGTTGATACACCACGCGCAGACCCAGTTGATGGGCGCGTAAACTCAAGGCGATGTCCCAATGGTGGGCAAAACAAAAAGACGTTTTGCCCACCCTACGAAACTGATAAAGCTGCTGCAAACGCGCAGGCGTGAGCGCCAGCCATAAACCAGCCACCGCCAGACAATCGCGCAGCCGCCAAGCTAACACCGTGTCGGCCTGCGGTAAGTCGTAAAAATCGGCTTGTAATTGGCCAGAAGGCAGCAAGCTCAGTCCAGCATGACGCAAGCGGCCCCGGTTGTCCTGCACCTGTCCCGCCACCAGTCCACAGCTCGGGCGTAGCGCCCAGCCAGCCAGCGCCTGTAAACTGGTCGTCCAGTCCAAGGGTTCCAGCCCAGCGCGAAGAAACAACAGCAGTTGCGTTGCAGCGGTGCAGTGGTGTTGGGCAAAGGCGAGCGGCGAGCAGCCATCTGGACACACTAATTCGCGTATTTGAAAACAGGCGGGCAAACTCGGCAAGGGCAAATCGAAGGGCGCACTGTCGCTGGCATAGCGGATCAGCAGAATGTGCAGCGGATCGGGTAGGATGAAGCGCGACTGATACAGCCCTGTCGCCACGCCACCGGCATCGGCAATGTGGCTGACGGCCTCGCCGCGTGCTGCAAAATACTCCCGCAGCGCCCGTTTGCCCGCCTCGAACACATAGGGTTTCAGCTCGCCGCCGACCATGGAGGTCGCGCTCTCGCCCCAGGAATACAGCACCGCAGGCACATGGGCGAACTGGGCCTGCTGATTGAGTAAACGCAGCAGCAAATCATAATCTTGGGAGCCGTCGCAGACACTGCGCATCCCGCCGACCGCTTGGAACGCGGCATTGTCGATGCACAACAGGTGCAGCAAATAATTGTGGGTTTCTAGCTGTGACGGCGAAAAACCGGGTTTGAAATGATGCCGATAACGCACCCCGGTGGGCGACAGGCGATCTTCGTCGGAATAATACACGGTGGCCGCTGCTGCGCCGTCTGCGGTGATGCGGGCAGCCAGCGTCGCCAGCGCATCCGGGTCTAGGCAATCATCGTGATCCAGCAGTACCAAATAGCGACCGCGTGCTACCGCTGCCGCTGTGTTGGTGGCGGCGGAAATCCCGGCATTTTGGGGATGTCGCAACACACGCAAACGGGCGGAGCGTTGCGCCAAGTTGTCCAGCATCGCCACGGTTTCAAGTCGGCTGGAGGCATCGTCGCACACCACCAGTTCCCACTGGCTAAAGCTTTGACGCAACACCGAATCGACCGCACCGCACAACCAAGCCGGTTCGGTGTTGTACACCGGCATTAACACCGAAAACAGCGGATCGGCAGCGACTTTTGGCAGAGCGGGCGTCCGCCACTGGTGGCGTACTAGCCAGGCAAAATACTGGGGATCAGGACTCAGCCGCGCAGGATGGGCAACCTCTTTTCGTTGCCTGCCCCATTTCGATGCCCCAAAGGTGGGCAAAACAAACAGACGTTTTACCCACCCTACGAAACTAAGCGCCGCTACGATAGAGGATTTCCAACTCATCTGCATGTTCAGCCAAGGTTTTCATCGGAGTAATACCGGCACGCAAACGCGCACTCAGTGCAGGTTCAGCGATTACCCGCCGTAACTGAGTGAGCAATTCCGCAGAATTGCCAGGACTGAACAGCAAGCCATTTTTATCGTGATGGACAAAATCAGGAATGCCGCCGATCCGTGCCCCGATCACCGGCACGCCCAGTGCCAACATTTCAAACACCACTTGCGGGGCGTTATCCCACCAAATCGGCGGCACTACCCCAATATCCATGTCGCGCAGTAGCTGCGGCAAGGTTTGGTGGCGATAGCCGTCGTGAACATTCAGGCCAGCCAAACGGGCCGATAACCCATCAATGAGCGCATGAAACTGCGGCGCACCGCGTGCGTAAATGTGTAAATGCACCCGTTGCAATTCGGCGTCGCTGAGTTGTTGCAAACTTTGCAGAAAGAACGGGAAACCCTTGGGTTGCGAGGCCAGCCCCAGATAAATCAATTGTAAGGGGCGCTCGCCGGTGGCTGAGGGACGCGGCGCAGGTGGGCGCTGACGCCCCACGGCGGCGATGGCGTTACCGATATGTAACGTCCGTAATTTCCGCGTCTCGACGCCCATTTGGGCATACACGGTGGCGACCCAAGAAGACACGGCTAACACGACATCGGCCTGATTAATCGCCGCCACCATCCCCGCCCGGCGGGTGGCGTACAACTGTCCGGCAGTTTGCTGTGCGGGCGTGGGTGGACTCAGTAGCGCGGAATCGGGGATCGCTGAAACCGTCGCGGTGGGCACGGCAGGCAGCGCGGTGGCGGCTTGTGGTCTCAGGCGTCGGCGTTCGCGCCACACCCCGACCAAGGAGCGGGCCAATTTCGCCCACAGCAGCACGGTCTTTACGGTGTTTTGCAGAAAATGAATCGGCCCCCAGAACAAATGGCCTTCTGGGTATAAGTGCAAATGGTAGCCAAGCTGGCGTTTGAAGCGTTCTTTAGCTTTAGCGGGCGGATGCAGGCAGTCCACACAACGCGCCCCGGCTTGAAAATCCTCGCAAATGGTTTGATCGCGATGCAGCAAATACACTTGATTACACACCGGGTGGTAATTGTGCAACGAATAAATCACCCGCGCCCCGGCTTGTTTGGCAAGGCTCACACAACGCGCCGAGAAACCTTCGATGTTATTAAAATGCACCACGTCGGGCCGTAACTCAGTCAATAGCTTAGCAAAAATCGCCTCGACTATCGGCTCATCCAGTTCGGCTAAAGGGGTCGGGTGGCTCAAATAACCCGGACAAACATTCGGTGCGTTGATAATTTCATAATTGATCACGCCCTGATAATCCGGGCCACGTTTGAGATAAGCACCGCCCGCAAAGTTGTAGGCATAGCCTGCCGACACCGAGTACAGGGTGTGGCCACGAGCGGCGAGTACGACTGCCATATGCTGAGCGTAGACATTGACGCCGCCGCCGACATCGGCACCCAGCCACAGCGGTGCCCAATTGACATAGAGAATTTTCATCGGTGTTTCGTGGTGTTTCGTGTGTGAAAAGGTCGAAAGAAGAATTAGGCCGTCGCCGGGGCGCTGTGAATACGCGACCACCATTGATGGGTTTGAGCATGGAGTGCATGAATGTCGATGGAAGTCAGGCTGCGGCTTTTCACCAGATGGCGTCCGGCCACCCAGACTTCCGTGACCTGTTCGCGGCTGGCGGCATAGACAATTTGCGACAGCACGTGATAAACCGGCTGCGTGGCCAAAGCGCGCATGTCTATCGCCGCCACGTCAGCGAATTTACCCACCACCAGCGAACCGGTGAGATGGGCAATCCCCAGCGCGGCCGCCCCGTTTAAAGTGGCCATGCGCAAAGCCCGCGCCGCTGGCACGGCGCTGGCGTCACCGCTGACGCCTTTGGCTAAGAGTGCGGCACTGCGCATTTCGCCAAGCATGTCCAGATCGTCGTTACTGGCCGCCCCGTCGGTGCCGAGCGCGACATTGATACCGGCTTCTAACAAACGTTGCACGGGGCAAAAACCGCTGGCCAGCTTGAGATTAGATTCTGGACAGTGGATCACATGGGCGTGATTGGCTTGCAGACACGCCAAATCTTCGTCATCAAGCTGGGTGGCGTGTACCGCCAGCAGCGGGCGTTCTAAAATCCCCAGTCGTTGCAAACGCGCCAGTGGACGCACGCCGTGTTGTTCCAGAGAATGCTGGACTTCAGCGGCAGTTTCCTGCACGTGCATGTGGATCGGTAGCTGGTAAGACTCAGCGCGTTGCAACAGCGCTTGTAGCGAAGCATCCGAGACGCTATAAGGCGCATGTGGAGAAAACATCGTGCTGATCAACGCATGATCCCGATAAGTCTCGTAAACCCGCTCGGCCTGGGCCAAATACGCATCCAGGTCTTTTGCCCAAACGGTGGGGAAATCCACCAAAATCAGCCCAACACAGGCGCGCATTCCGGCTTCTGCGGCGACGTTGGCAACCACATCGGGGAAAAAATACATGTCGTTAAAACAGGTCACGCCACCCAACAGCATTTCCGCAATGGCTAAGCGCGTGCCGTCTGCCACAAACGCCGGGTTGACCCAACGCTGTTCTGCGGGCCAAATGTGCTTGTGTAGCCAATCCATCAGCGGCACATCGGGCGCTAACCCGCGCAACAAGGTCATCGGCGCGTGGGTATGGGCATTGATCAAACCCGGAATCAGCGCATGACCCGCCAGCCGATGGGTGATGCGGGCAGAATAACTGCGTGCCGCTTCATCACTGGGCAGGATGTCGAGTACCAAGCCGTCGTGAATCGCGAGCGCGTGTTGCTCAAGTACCAAGCCTTCAGGTTCGCCGGGAATCACCCAGCCTGCATAAATAAGCGTATCAATATGGCGCATGGTGTGTAGGCTATGAATGCGGTTTGGTGAGTTAAAGACAGGCTGACTCGCCTTCGACAGGGCGGTTATTATGGCACACTTCTTTTTAGTGCTTGACGTTGTTTTTCACACGGGAGCTTGCTTGAAATGCGTTTAGGAGCCTTTGTAGGACTGGCCGTTTTGACAATAAGCGCTTGCGCCTTGCCGGGCAGCCGACCTTATCAATTTTCTGAAGAATATCAAAATGGTGAACGCTATCAAGGATTGCGTTTGCGCGGCAGCCTGCTGCTGTCTTTGCAAACCGCAAATGGGCAAGCGGTGGATGAATTATCTGGCTTGGCTTGGGATGCGCAACAAGCGGTGTTGTATGCCTGTAGCGACGAAGGCTGGCTGTTTCAGTTGCGTCCCCAATTTGATGAGGCACACACGCTGAGCGGGGTTGAATTGCTGGCGGCTTATCCGCTACAAGATGCGCAAGGACGGCCTCTAAGCGGAGCCGCCGCCGACAGCGAAGGCATGGCCTTGCAACACACAGCAGACGGGCTTGAGTTATGGCTGTCGTTTGAACGCCAACCCCGGATTGTGCGCTATCGCCCCGATGGCCGTTGGCTGGGGACGCGGCCCTTGCCTGCGGCATTGACGAAAGCGAGCCATTATCACAGTAAAAATAAGATGTTAGAAGCCTTGGCTTGGCATCCAGTACAGGGCTTAATCACCGTCCCGGAATGGCCCTTGCCCGCCGATCCGGCGGACAAAATCACGCTCTACGCACTCAACGGCGCACGCTGGACGGTGCCGCGTTCGTCTGACCCCAACAGCGCGGTGGTGGGCTTGGAGAGCTTGGCAGATGGATCGCTACTGATGTTAGAGCGGGCCTACAGCTCACCGTGGTCGCCGTTGCGCATCAGTTTGCGCCGAGTCACTTTGAATGACAGTTGCCAAGACCGCCCAGTGGATTGTCCAGTGAGCCAGGTCGCGGTGTTTGACAGCGCCCAGGACTGGCGTGTGGACAATTTTGAAGGACTGGCGCATCACCAAGGGCGGTTTTTGTTCATGGTCAGCGACAACAACGGCAGTCCTTGGCAAAACACTTTGCTGAATTACTTTGAATTGCAAGAAGAGGAATACCGTTTTTAGGAAAACACACACCCGCTGACCGCCATGGAGAGCGCAGCGAAGGCGGTTAGTCCCCGATAGTCAATACCCGACCGTAGAGCCGTAGGTTGAAGCGAGAGCGCAAGCCGCAGGAGAGACGCAGCGGGTGTGATTGGCGTAG
>Ga0209575_10000502_pt1 | contig 24172 bp, 14 predicted proteins | sample Medcelwee11metaG_FD_187172 | JGI IMG/M metagenome (GOLD analysis project Ga0209575, IMG submission 187172) | Freshwater pond sediment microbial communities from the University of Edinburgh, under environmental carbon perturbations - Medium... | ecosystem: Environmental > Aquatic > Freshwater >...
TACGGTAACTTGGAGTAGAAACCAAGTATAAAACGCTTGTGGAGTCGTTCTGGCGGGGGTATCAAGAGTAATCTTGATGTCTAGTTAAGAGGCAATCTGAAAGAAGCAAGAATCTCCCGTTATAGCCTTCGGCTATAACGGTGAGAGTGTCAATCGACATAATTGGCAGTTAGTAAATAGGGTGCAGTGCCAAATATTTTAGATTTTGGATATTTTGCGTATCAACGTTTTCTGTATTCTCCCCTCTCCCAAAGTTGGGAGAGGGGTTTGGGGGTAAGGGCAGGAAGTTGAGGGATTTGCCCCCCTAACCTCCCAATTCTGAGGGGAATCAGATTTAGAAAACTCGATCAATCAAATTAAGGAGCATCAGACAAATTATTATCAGGCAGATTGCTAACAGCCCGTTGCAGAGCAGAAAGAGAACGGTTGTAGTTAATAATGGCAACCAACAAACTAATTTGAGAATTGGTTAACTCAGTTTCTTGGTTAATTACTTCTAACTGAGTACCAACCCCTGCTTGGAAACGCAGACGGGCTAAACGTAAAGCCTCTTTTGCTTGTTCTAAACCCAGCTCCGCTGTACCAATATTTTCAAAACTTGCCTCCAACTCAAAGAAAGCCCGTTCTACTTGTACCCGCACATCATTCCGAGTTTCCTCAAATGCTACTTCTGATAATTGTTTATCTAGTTCACTTTGTCTGGCTTGTGATCTAGCATCACCACCATCAAAAAGATTCCAATTGATTCTCGCTCCCACAGAATAGCCATCTCCCCAACCTCTTGGTAGATAAACATTATTATCATTGGGAGCGAGGAATAGTACATCATAGGAAGCAAATAAAATTAAGCGAGGTCGCATGGCAGATAAGGCAATTTTTCTTTCCTCATCATTCAAATCCCGTCTGACTAATTGCTGTTCTAATTCTGCCCGATTATTAAAAGCCTGAATAATAGTTTCATCCAGGGAAAAACGCCAAGAACCGGCTGGCTCAATCGGATCAGCGGCTGTTAGTTCCACAGTTTGGGCAACATTCAAAGTTTGAGCTAATCTGCGTCTAGCAACTCGTTGATCTCGCAGGGCGTTAGTTAAATTTTGTTGTTCGTTGGCTAATTTTACTTGGGATTGTAATACATCAAATCTTGTTCCCACCCCGGCTCTTTCCAAGGCTTCCGCATCCGATAAACTTTTTTTAGCGTTCGCCACTGCTGCTTCCCCAATTTTCACCCGACCATCAGATTCTTGTAGTTCAAAATAGTCGGAACTAGTCTGTAAACGGACTTCTTCTGTTAGTCGCTCAAATTCTAATTCCCGTAATAATACTTCTTTTTCTGTCGCCCGGATTCTGGCACCTCTTGCTCCGTCAATCCCCGTATCATAAGAGAGGGATAAACTGGTATCAAAGGTAAAATTAGGTATATTCTGCGTATTATCTTCGGGATAATCTACACCTTGTTTTCTTGCTTGTTTGCGAGAGGCTCTTTCCTGAATATCACCATTAGCACTTTGTCGCCACTCAGTACTAGATTGTAAATCTAATTGAGGGAATAGGGATGCCTGTGCCTGTCTTACCCTCTCCCGGCTTTTTACTAATTCTAATTCTGATGAGCGGAGGCTTGTATTATTCCGTCTTGCTAAATCTATTGCCTGTTGTAAAGTCAGAGATACACTACCCTGTAATTGCACGGCAGCCGGAGTATTGGGTACATATAAAGGATTAGGTATAGGATTAATACCTTCTGGTGGATTAGTTTGTAATGTACCGTTCGGCACTAGTGGAGGATAACTATTAGCATCTATCTCCCCTTCTGCTTGAGCAATAGTTTTACTCATACCTTGATCACTGTTCAATAATACAGAGGATTGGGTATTTACTTTTTCTATATCTCTGACAGTTTTAATGGGCAGATTCTCGTCAATACCAGTTAATATAATATTCTCTTCAAGATTATTAGCAATATTCTCCATTGGCTGAAGAATAGAGGGTTTTGCTAATTTATTTACTGCCAAATTATTAGCTGCAGGTGTGAATAAATCTGATGACCAATTCTTTTTATTAAGATTTTTAGAAAAACTCTCAGGAGACTTGTCAGATTTGTTTAAATTAATGTTGTTTAAATTAATAGGAAAAACTTTTAATGAAGATAGCGAACTTGCATCATTAGTAATAGCTGTAACAGCAGAAAACTTCACAGAATCACCCGATAAATTTGCCCCGGCAATTTCTGCTGATTTAGCTGGTTTTGTCGGTAAGGTGAAGGGGAAAATTTGCCCAATATTTTTCACCGTGTGATCTTTTACCACTTTTTGCTCAGTGACAAAATAGGATGATAATTTACCTGGTTTTGATAAAGGTAATGACTTTAATTCTTTGCTTAAAGTGAAGGGAATATCTGATCGATCAGAGGAAAAACTCTCAGAGTTACCAACTAACTTGGGTGCTTTCGCTAATTCTAAATTAGTAAAACTAGTTAACTCTAAATTTGCCGACTGCAACAAGGTATAGGTCCCTAATTGGGCAAATTTAGTTTGCACCTTTTGTTGACCATCTGATTTACCATCTAGTTTATGCTGTGCAGACATAGCCAATACTGGCCCAATATGACCACCAGTGATCACACTACTGAGGCTAACTATTACAACTTGACGCAAAACATCCATCGTCTTTTCTGATTTTTCCATAAGTCCAAGCGTTCATTTTAGAGTCTTGCTACACAATTAGCAATTAATTTAGATTAATTAAGTAATTATTTCTGGCGGGCGAGCGCCCTGGGTAAAGGACCGATAGCGGTTTTAATCAGTTCCTCTACTCCATTAACTGGCCAAATTTTAGTCTGTAATTTTGCCTCTAATGCCTCAATTGTCATATCATCCAGGAAAATATTTTCGCCCTGTTTGAGCATGACACTGGGTAATAAAATACCGTCTCCTAAATCCTGGCCTTCTAAATTTTTTAATAAATCTGTGCCGGTTAATAGGCCTGTTACTGTAATTTCTTGGCCCCAATATTGACTAGGAAAGGCAATCATATTAACAGACAATCCAGTTACTTGGTTTAATCGTTGGGCGATCGCCCGAAAAGATTTTTCCACAGCATTACCCACCACCCAAGTTAAGCGGCGGGGCGGTTGTAGAGGAGAAATCTGGGCGGACAATAGTTCATTCGCAGTTTCCTCGAATTGACTAATAAATTGCCGAATAGATCCCACCCCATTACCAATTTGGGGATAATCAGCATATTCTGCCGGTGTGGGTAAATCTTGGCCGGCTATTAAAAACCATTCATCCGCTAACCAAATGCAATTTGTACCAGATTTTTCTGTAATTTTTTGCTGTAAAGATTTAACTTGAGCGATTACCTCTTCTGCTTTAGCTGGTGTGGCAGGGATTAATTCATCTTCTAAGGGACGAAATTTAGTTAGACCGACTGGTACTACAGCCACGGAGGCAACCGCCGGAATATTCCCTTTGTGAAAACTCGCTAAGTCTAATAATGTTCTTTCTAAATGTTCCCCATCATTAATACCAGGGCAAACCACCACTTGAGCATGAATTTGCAGACGATTTTTAGCAAACCATTTAATTTGTTCTAATATTTTGCCAGCACGTAAATTTTTTAATAATCTAATTCTAATTTCCGGTTCCGTGGCATGAACAGAAACATAAAGGGGAGACAGACGCATTTGAGCAATCCGCTGCCATTCTTTTTCCTGAATATTAGTCAAGGTCAAATAGGAACCATAGAGAAAACTTAAACGGTAATCATCATCTTTCAAATATAAAGTTTCTCTTTTACCGGGCGGTTGTTGATCAATAAAACAAAAGGGGCAACGATTATTACATTGCATCAAACCATCAAATAAAGCTGTTTCAAATTCTAAACCGAGATCATCATCATAATCTTTTTCGATTGCCACTTGATGTATTTTGCCCCGTTTATCTTGTACTTCTAAGGTTAAGTATTCATCGGCACAAAGAAACTGATAGTCTATTAAATCCCGGATTTTTTCACTATTAATACTGACAATCGCATCGCCTATTTCAAAGCCAATCTCGGCAGCGATAGAGTCTTCTAATACTTTCGTTATTTTAGCTGGTTTAATCGTTGATTCGCTCATTATTATATTAAAATTATATTTGTTATACTATACTTAAATTTACTTAAGATTTATAATTACAATTAACTGAAAATCTACGGGACAATTTTATTAATTATTATGACAATTACACTGGAAGCCATTTATGAACAAGGAATACTACGATTAATGCAACCTGTAGATATTCCTGAAGGAACATCAGTCAAGGTGATCATTAGCAGTAATGATTCGACTCCCATGGGCAAAAGTCCTGCTGATATTCTAGCGGAAATTGCATCATTACCTTTAGAAGGTGATCAAGAAAATTTTTCGGGACAAGATCATGATCATATTCTCTATTCTCAATCAAATTATCCCTAGTTTTTAAGGTTATTGCCTATAACTATTTGCCAATACAAAACCGACTAAATACCCGATCTAATACTGATTCTGTCACCTCCTCGCCGGTCACTTCACCCAAGGCTTGAATCGCTCCCCGTAAATCTATCGTCCAAAAATCTAAGGGCATAGCATCCTCAACCGTTTGTAAACATTGAGATAGAGCGTTATGAGCTTGGGTTAAAGCACTGGCTTGTCTTTGATTAATCGCTACATCCAGATTAGCGGCTTGTAAATTTTCATTGTGAATAATATTCATGATCGCATCCTCTAACTCATGAATACCCTGATTAATAGCTACCGCTGTTTTTACTACCTGACTAATTTTTTCACTATGTTTAATACTAGAAATATTAGAGGCGATCGCCCCGATTTGTTCAGCGGTGACAAGATCAATTTTATTAATTATGAGAATCACCGGACGCTGGGATATTTCATCGAAAATTAGTTGATCATCTGCCGTCCAGCCGGTTGTCGCATCAATCGTAAATAAAACTAAATCAGCAGATTCGGCAGCCGAGCGAGATCTTTCTACACCGATTTTTTCTACCAGATCAACTGTCTCCCGAATACCGGCTGTATCCAATACCTGGACGGGAATACCCCGCACCACTAATTGCGATTCTACTACATCCCTAGTCGTTCCAGGTAAATCAGTAACGATCGCCCGATCTGTTTTACTCCAGGCATTTAATAAACTAGATTTTCCCACGTTGGGTCGCCCGACGATTGCTACTTTTAAACCCGTCCGTAATAATTCTCCCTGTTCGGCGGTTGCTAAAATTACTTCTAATTCTTGCAACATATTAGTAATATCTGCGGTGATTTTTGGCTGATCTAAGGGCGGTAAATCTTCCTCAAAATCTATTCTTGCTTCGATTTCCGCTAAAATATCGAGGGCTTGATTTCTTAGTTTTTTAATCGGTGTCGCTAACTTGCCCTGCATCCCCGCTAAAGCGGTTTCGGCGGCTAATTGGGATTTTGCCCCGACTAGATCGGCAATACTTTCCGCTTGAGTTAGATCAATTCTTCCATTGAGAAACGCCCGCAGGGTAAATTCTCCCGGTTCTGCTAATCTTGCCCCCTGCTGAATACACAGTTGTAATACTTCTTGTACCACGATCATGCCACCGTGACAGTGTAATTCCACTACGTCTTCCCTGGTATAGGAGCGGGGAGCTAACATTAATAAAAGTAAGGCTTCATCTATTAATTTGCCGGTGTGGGGATGACGAATATTGCCGTACAATACCCGATGACTTGACCAATCCTGTTGACCAGGAGCAATAAATAATTTTTTGGCAATATTTACCGCCTCTGTGCCAGACATTCTGACAATACCAACGCTCCCCTGTTGGGGAACAATAGCAGTGGCGATCGCCACGATAGTTCCCCCTGCGATCAAAGATTTTGCCATATCATATTTATTCTATAAATTACCTGAAATTAAACGCCTGACTCAAGCCAGTCAATTACCTGTTTACCTAGACAGAGATTATCTAATAAATCTATTTCTCTTATCCCGGTCGGACTGGTGACATTTACCTCAGTTAAATAACCGCCAATAATATCAATCCCGACAAAATATAAACCATCGGCTATTAATTGGGGAGCAATTAACCGACAAATTTCTTTTTCCCGCTCAGTAATTTCGGTGCGAGCTACCCGCCCACCTACGGCCATATTTCCCCGAAATTCTTTACCTGTGGGAATCCGATTGATAGCCCCAATTGGTTCACCGTTTAATACAATAATGCGTTTATCCCCTTCCGTGGCTGCTGGTAAATAGGTTTGTACCATCACCGGCTCTTTATTTTGTTTGGTACTAATTTCGATTAAAGAATTAAAATTGCGATCGCCCGCTTCTAAAAATAAAATACCTTCGCCCGCTTTGCCTCCCAAAGGTTTTAATACGGCTGCTCCCTGTTTTTCCACAAACTGGCGAATAATATTTTTATCATGACTAACAATAGTTTCTGGCATCGCCTGACTAAATCGTAAGCCATACATTTTTTCATTAGCACTACGTAACCCATGGGGGCTATTAATTACCCGTGTTTTACTATTGGCTAAATAATCTAATAAATAGGTAGCGTATAAATATTCCACTGTCACCGGCGGATCCTGCCGCATAAATACCACATCCATTTCCGTGAGCGATCGCCATACGGGTGGAGCGACTTCAAACCAAGGTAGGGTGACAAACCACTGATCATCTTTTTTGCTAATCGGTGTAATATATACTTGCTGTAAAGATGCCCCTGTTTGACCGTTAATCACACTCAATTGATTAATACTGGTAATCCAAACCTCATGCCCTAATATTTGGGCGGCTTCCATTAAGGCTACACTGGTATCATGGCTAGGATTTAAACGTTCAATCGGATCAATAATAAAAGCAAATTTCATGTGCTATTCTAAATAATTAATTTTCCTGGTAATTATAACAGACTTCAGACTTAAAATAAATATTTGCTTTTATTCTCATCGACATATCGATCTAAAGTTGCTTACCCGATCGTAGGGCAATTCATGAATTACCCCTATTAGGGCATTATGATATATGGGCTAAACTTTCATGACAACGTTTTAAATAAATATTAATTACCTGATCCAACGGATTGACTTTTTGAGATGCTTGCAATAGGGCGATCGCCTGCCGATAATTGCCTTGATAATAGGACAACAAACCCTGCTCAAAATCAGTTTTTGTCGCTATTTTACCTAACTTCAATTCCTCGGCATCAGCATCAAATATTTCATAAACAGTCACCATTTTTGACTTGCCCCTCACCTTCACCTGATCAATTAATCTAATCTGATAATTTTCAGGCTGTTCTAACTTGAGAAAAGTATTCTGAGATATTAATAGAGCTACCCCATAATCCTTCGTTAAATTTTCAATCCGGGAAGCCAAATTCACTGCATCACTAATCACTGTACCATCCATGCGATTCTGTCCACCTACCGTACCGAGAATTAGATCACCTGTATTAATACCAATGCCAATATGAATTTTTGGCCGATCTGGTCGCCCTCTGGTGATATTATAATCAGTCAAAGTTGACAACATAGCAATAGAAGATTTCACCGCATTATCAGCCGCTCCATCAAACAGAGCCATAATCCCATCACCAATATATTTATCAATGAAGCCATCATGTTCAATAATCGCCGGTTCCATCCGACTTAAAAAAGCATTAATAAATTTAAAATTATCTTGGGGAGTCATTTTTTCACTCATATCCGTAAAATTTCTAATATCAGAAAATAAAACAGACATTTCTTTTTGTACAGCTTCCCCTAAACCCACATCAATAATACTTTCATGACCCAGAAAATATAATAATTGGTGTGGCACAAAACGACCATAAGCATCCGTTAAAGTTAGTTCTGAATCTAAGGCTTTTTCTAAGCTGCGATTAGCCTGGGATAATTGTTCTAAAAATTCTTGTTTTTGCCGTTCTGCTTCCTTTCGCTCCCGAATATCCTGAAAAACAGCGATCGCATAGGCAATTTTACTATTATCATCATAAATCGGTGTACCCCTTACCTCAATCGGAATTACCAGATCACCTCGCCGTATTTCCATGTCATCCTGTCTGGTTGTTTCCCCTTGTAAGGCTTTGAAAATAGGTGTTTTTTCCTCTGGATAAATTTCATTAGTCCCACTTAAAAAAGCATGATACATTGCTGTCAAAAGTTGTTCTTCTTTATAAGGTAATAAACTCTCGCCTAATAATTCTTCAGCAATTTTATTTAAGTAATGGGGTTTACCCCGGCTATCAGTGATAAATACTCCCACCGGCATGGCTTCCAAAAATTGCCGTAAGCGATTTTCACTTTCTAGGGCTAACCGTAAAGTTTCTGCTTCTAGGTCTTTAATATGTAAATGGGTTTTAATTCTCGCAATCAATTCATCTTTGGCAAAGGGTTTCGTAATATAATCATTGGCTCCCGACTCTAAACCTGTCACCAAATCATTTACCTGATTTTTTGCACTTAATAAGAGAATCGGCATTTCATCCGCTGACCAAATTTCCCTAATTTGTCGAGTTACTTCATAACCCGTCATTTTCGGCATCATTACATCTAATAAAATTAGATCAGGATGATAACCATTTTTTAATATTTCTAAGGCTTCTGGTCCACTATTCGCCTGATTTACAATATAATTATGTAAAGTTAAATGATTAGTTAATACTTGTAAATTAACTAGTTCATCATCCACAATAAAAATACTAAATTTAGCACGAGAACCTTTTTCTACGGGAATAATAAAATCTGCATCTAATTGGATCACCGTATCTTCCCCTAATAATTGGGACTGCGGTAACAGATAATTTTTTTGTTCATCGAGTTTCACCGGGGCGATTGTGGCAATCGGTAAGGTGAAAGTTAGTGTTGTGCCCACACCTAATGCTGATTCTGCCTGAATCTTGCCACCGTGCAATTCTACTAACTTTTTACTAATAGCTAATCCTAAACCTGTGCCGCCGTATTCCCTAGCGGTGGAACCATCCCCCTGTTCAAAAGATTCAAATACCTTATCTAATTGATCCGCCTCAATACCAATACCTGTATCAGAAATAGTGATTAACATTTGCTCATCTGGCTCAATAGGTAAATCATTATTGCCAATTTGACCATTAATTTGCTCTGAATTAACTTGCCGATCAAAATATTGACTATGCCCGCCGATAGTTTTATTAACCACTTGTGCCGTAATTTCTATTTGCCCCTGATCCGTAAATTTAATAGCATTGCCAATCAAGTTATATAAAATTTGTTGTAACCGATTCAGATCAGCATAAACTGGTGGTAGATCAGCCGGAATATTATTAATAATCAGCAGTTTTTTTGATTTAACTAAAAGCTGACTAAAGATAATCACTATTTCGGTGATTTGTTTTAAATCTATAGCGTCTAACTGTAAAAATATATTTTTATGTCTTAACTTAGAAAAATCTAAAATATCATTAATTAAATTAGATAAACGCCGACCACTTTGAGCGACTAGAAATAAATTGCGTCTCTGTACTTGAGAAATTTCACCAGTCGCCCCGTCTAACATGGATTCAGTAATGCCAATAATACCATTTAAAGGCGTTTTTAATTCGTGGGAAGTATTCGCTAAAAATTCATCTTTTAATTGATTTAATCTTTCTAATTCACTATTTTTCTGGGCTAAATCTCGGAAAGACTCTTGTAATTGTTCAGCCATATCATTAAAAGATTGAGCTAGTTCACCGATTTCATCTTGCCGATCTGTAATTAATCTTTTTTGTAAATCATCGGCGGATAAATTTTTCGCTAAATAATTTAAACGTAAAATCGGGCCAGTAATCCAACGGGCGGTAAAAATGCCTAAAATAATTGCCACCAGTAAAGCTAATAGACAGAGAATAGCTGTAATTAAATTATTTTCATGAATCTTTGCCATAAAATCAACTTGCGGTATGACAACCACAATCAACCAATCAATACCCGCCGGATCGACAAAAGAAGATACTCCCAAAAAATAATGATTATTATCCTGCTGAAAATTGAAAAAACTCCGATTTTTAATATTTTTTAAATTAGTAAAATGGGATATTAAAAATTCCGTACTATTTTGCACCAATGGATCATGACTATCAATCGCTTTTAACCGTTGAGATTTATTATCTACTGTATGATAGGGTTTTTCACTATTAGAACTAGCGACTAATAGACCATTCCGCTCGATAATAAAAATCTGCCCATTTTCACTAATTGTTAAATTTTTTAAAAATTCGCCAATTTGCGACAAAATCAAATCTACCCCAATTACTCCAACTATTTGGTTATTAACCTTCACAGGATAACTAGAAGAAATGGATAAAATATCTGGTTTATCTTCCCACTGATAAATTTGCGTCCATAAGGGTTTTTCTAGGGCGATCGCTTCTGAATACCAAGCCTCTTTTCTCGGATCATAATTGGGAGTGATCTCCAGCAATTTATTAGGTTTTCCCTGTTTATTCGTATCATAAATCCGTAAATTACCAATACCAGTTTCCTTAGTAGTAATATTAAATCGCAATTCCCCATTATCTAAACGCTCAATCCCAACAAATTCCCCTGCCTGATTCGCATAATTAATATAACCAACTGGAAAAACCTGCATTTGTTTCCAAAAATACTGGCCTAAACTAGATAGATTATTTAAGTCAATATATTGTAAATTAATCCCATCTAAATTAACTTGATTAATTTCCTTCGGTTTCACTAAATAATTATCTAAATATTCGGTAACTCTTTCTAGTATTGATGCTTGTAAATAAGTAGCTAATTCTTCTACTGCCTGTTGCCCATTTCTATAGGATAAATAACCTGTTAAACCCACGGCGGTGACAATTTGCAACACAAAAGGAATCACTAAAACTACCCTAATTGGTATTTTTTGGATGTTTTTTTTAATATTTTTTTTAATATTTTTTTCAATAGAATAATATAATGATTTTATTGCCATAAATAGTGCAATGTTTTGATAACAAATAATTTTTATTGGAAAATAATTATAAAATGTTAACTTTGAAATATTGATTATGAAATAACGACTCATTAACAAAATTTTACTTTATTAATAAGTTTAATCTACCCTCAAGTCGTGCTGTTCGCCAAAATTGGTATAAATTTAATTTTTAATTAATCTTTATCCAAAATAGCATATTATCTTGTAGCAATCACATTTCTATTAAATTCTATTCTCATGCTGATAGTATTGCTATATAACAGACTGTTAGAAATTTGGCAAATTGCCCAGAGATTAACTAGAACAACTTAACCAACTTATTTTAAGAACCAGATAATTCCGTTTGACACCGTTGCCAATAAACTTCTGCCACTTGATCATCAGGATTAAACTGCAAACATTGGGAAAAGAGATGGGCAGCCTGTTCAAAATGTTGAGTATAATAGAGCAATAAAGCCTCCTCAAATTTAGTTTTTGTCGCTGCTTTTTTCTCTTTCAAATCCGGTAAATCCGCATCAAATACTTCATAAACTGTCACCATCTCTGATTTACCTTTCACTTTCACCCGATCAATTAAACGTAAATTATAATCAATGGGGACATTTAATTTGAGAAAAGTATAATGGGAAATTAATAGAGAAACACCATAATATTTAGTCAACTCCTCCATGCGCGCCGCCAAATTTACTGCATCACTGATCACCGTACCTTCCATGCGATTTTGTCCGCCCACCGTGCCTAACATTAAATCACCCGTATTAATTCCTACTCCAATATTAATAGTCGGGCGACCCGGTCTGCCCCTCGTTTTATTATATTCATTGAGATGAGTTAACATACTAATCGCAGCCTGTAGGGCATCATCCGCAGCCCCACCAAATAAAGCCATAATCGCATCACCAATATATTTATCAATAAAACCATTATTATCAATAATCGCTGGTTCCATGCGACTTAAAAAAGCATTAATAAATTTAAAGTTATCTTCTGGACTCATGGATTCGCTAATTGTCGTAAAACTGCGAATATCAGCAAATAATACAGACATTTCCTGTTGTACCGCATCGCCTAATTTCACATCCACAATACTTTCATGCCCCAGAAAATAGAGGAATTGGTGTGGTACAAACCGACCATAGGAATCAGTAATTTCTAATTCTGCATCGAGGGCTTTTTGTAAATCTTCATTTAAGTGCGATAATTCATCAGTAAAACGCTGTCTTTCTAATTCTGCTTGTCGCCGTTCCGTAATATCGACAAAGGCAGCTAAAGCAAAAGCTACCTGATTAGATTTATCATAAATAGGAGTTCCCCACACCTCAATGGGAATACTTTTTTCACCTTGACGAATTTCTAAATCATCTACTTTCGTAGTAAAACCTTTCAGAGCTTGAAATAACGGTTGTCTTTCCTTCGGATAAATTTCTTCCGTACCAGCCACATAGGTTTTATAGATTTCTGGTAACTTGCTCACATCATCAGGGGAAACGACACCTCGCCCTAATAATTTTTTTGCTTTTTCATTAGCATAATAGGGATGAGCTTGGGCATCAATAATAAATACACCAAGGGGAATAGCCTCTAAAAATTGCCGTAAATGATTTTCCCCTTCCAGGGCTAATCTTAAAGTTTCGGCTTCTAGTTCTTTAATTTGTAAATGGGTTTTAATCCTTGCTAATAGTTCATCCTTGCTGATCGGTTTCGTTAAATAATCATTAGCTCCCGCTTCCAAACCAGAAACTAGATCAGAGGTTTGATTTTTCGCACTTAATAAGAGTATTGGTAACTCATCTGCCGGCCATTTTTCTCGTATTTTGCGAGTCACTTCATAACCCGTCATTTTCGGCATCATTACGTCTAATAAAATCAAATCAGGGTGGAAGCCATGATCAATCATTGCTAAGGCTTCCATGCCGCTACCAGCCTGGGCAATAAAATAATCATTTAAAGTTAGATGATTAACTAAAACCTGTAAATTAATTGGTTCATCATCCACAATTAGAATAGTAAATTTGCGAGTTGGACTATTGCCATAACGAGGGGGAATCAGACAGACATCATGATTTAAAGTATTGAGAGAAGTAGTCGCAAATTGTTGATTTTTATTGATCAAAGAAGATGTCGGGGTAATCTGATCAGAGGTAATTAACCCACTATTTAAAACTATTGGTAAGGTAAAAATAAATTTAGATCCCTGCCCAACGGTAGAATTAACAGAGATTTGACCCTGATGTAATTCCACTAACTTTTTAGTAATAGTTAAACCTAATCCTGTTCCGCCATATTCCCTGGCAGTCGTGCCATCAGCTTGCACAAAAGATTGAAAAATATGTGCTATTTTTTCGGCTGGAATACCAATACCCGTATCCCGCACGGTAATTTCTAACATTTGTTCGGCGGCGATAAATTCCGCAATATAGGGCGGTATATTGGCATAATGGTGATTATTCTGCACGATTGTGGCAGAAATTTCTACAACCCCTTGGGCCGTAAATTTAATCGCATTACCTACTAAATTATAAAAAATCTGTTGCAGACGGTTATTATCAGCATAAACAAAGGGAGTATCAGCCGGAATATTATTAATTAAAGAGACATTTTTTTCCCCTAATAAATACTGCAAAAATGATAAAACTACGTCTAATACTTCTCTCACTCGTAAAGGCTCAAACTGTAACTCAAGGTTGGCTTGTTTCAATTTAGCAAAATCTAAAATATCATTAATCAAATTGGATAAACGATAACCACTTTGCACGATTAAAGATAAACTATGTGTTTGTTGCTCTGATAAATTACCATTAATCCCATCTAACATTGATTCCGCAATACCGATCATGCCATTTAAAGGCGTACGTAATTCATGGGAAGTATTCGCTAAAAATTCATCTTTGATCAAATTTAATTCTTCTAATTCTTGATTTTTTTGCCGCAGAGAATTAGCATAATTACCGATAGCCTGTAACATCAAGTTAAAAGTATTAGCTAATACTCCCAATTCATCCTGACTATTCACCTCTACTTGCATCTGATCAAATTGATGTTGCTGTGTTGTATCGTGCAAGGCATCATGCACCTGCATGGCGCTTTGTTGTAAAATTTCTATTGGTTTTTGTAATTTGCGAGCCAGCAAATAGGCAACTAGCAGGGATAAAATTAAACTACCCAAAGTAATATATAAACTGCGTTTGCGTAATGCGATTAACTGATTAGCTTCACTAGTTACATCATAATCAATATTCAAAACAGCGATCGCCCGCCCCTGCTGATCTTTAATGGGAATGATCGCTGTCATAAAAGTTCCCCATTTATCCGTATAGGGATCAGCTATCTGTACTTCCCCAGCAAAAGCCTTGATCACCTCTGGCTTGACCCGATAAATTGTGCCAAGGGGAGTTGCCTTATCGCCCGGTTCATCATAATCAGCATCAGCCACAAATACTAAAATATTATTAGCAGATAGACGGGGAATATTATTAGTTAAAATATACGCATATTTAATTAAAGGTCGATCTGTCGTCCCTGCATATTGGCGAGGCAGTATTTGTAATGGTTCCACCGCTTGCCGACTAGCAAATTTAATTTTTCTTAATACCTGTACCAACTCCTGAAAAGCTGGAGTTTGCATATATTGATCCGCCACCGCCGGTGACAAAATTTCTGCTGTTTCCCCTTCTCCTAGATTTAACATCGCCGGCGTGATCGGTAAAGCATTTTGGGCGATCGCCCGACTTAATTCTGCAATATGATTCCTTTGGTTTTCATCTAGCAAAAATACACCAGTTCTGCCCACATCAGCCAAACGACCCTTCATCTGAGAAATTACCAAATTTTTGGTGGTGACATAGGAAAAAAACAAACTACCGCTAGTTACCCCCACCGATAAGAGAGAAATTGCTAAAACTAATTTTTTACCAAAAGAAGATTTCATCTTTTATCCCCCAACACTGCGGGCCACTGTAGTGATGATTTGGGCCTGCCAAAATCTCACCCAAATCAAGGGATAGGACATCATTAACCTGTCCTGTAACAAAAGAGTCAGATACCGGAGAACTTTAGTCGTTACTTTAGTCAATAGAAAAAGTGTTTTCATGTAGGTTGTGCATTGAGATCATCTGGCCCCTGATTGTTGAAAACGCCCTGAATATCAAAGACAAATAAAAAATTAATTAGTGATTCAACCACCTGATTATTCTTTTTCATCGGAAAAAAAGGCCAAATACAAGACTAACTAATTAATTTGAATTTATCTCAATATTAATACCTAACTAGTATAAATCCTATTTCAGTCAATAATTTGATGGAATTAATCAATCCAGTTAATTTCTCCCCTATTTATACAAACTATATTATTAGGATTCAATATACATTAGGATAACTGCTCTATCGGCAAAATTCCCTGACAAATATAACTCAGAGAGAAAACATAGTCTTTTTTTCCTAGTAAAAGCAGAATAGTCGGGGTGACAGTTGCTAGGGTGTCATGGCAAAGGAGTAGTTATTAAAATAGCGGAATATTCTGACATAGTAAAACTTTGCCCAATTATCAATCAATATTTGATCAAGGTGAACATAGACAGAATATTCCAAAGCAACAAGTGGCACAAATTCCCAGAGTATTCATTGAAAACCCGGAGAAGATAGGTTCATAGCTGAAAAACAAATGAAAACAGCTTAAACAAAACTTTATTGACTACTGAGGGAAAAAATATGAAAAACCATAAAAATCGTTATCAAGCTGTTAAATTAGGTGTTTTAGGTCTTGTCGCTGGTGGTTTAACTAGTGGTTTAGCAGTAAATTATCAGAATAAAATTTCTTCTCCCCAACCAATAGTAGAAATTCCCTTAGTAGGCAATAGTCAAAATGATTTATTAGCTATTGAAGTAAAATCATCATTTACCGTACCTAAATGGGTAAGTTTACAAAATATTAATCAAAAATTAGGTCAACTCAGACAATTTGCTAAGGATATGGGTTTTGAGATTGGTTATAGTGAAGCCTTAGCCCGCAAAGTAGAAGACTTAGCCGGTACAGCTATTCCTCATAACTTATCTGAATTAGCCAAAAAACAAAATTTCCAAGCTAATTATATTAATAAAACTTTGCCTCCTAGTGATGGTCAAAAAAATTCTGCCTGTAATCCCCAAGCTAAAAATTTCGATTGGCGTACAGCCGGTATTGTCACCCCGGTGCGAGATCAAAGAGAATGTGGTAGTTGTTGGGCTTTCGCTGCTATTTCTACTTTTGAATCTAGTGCATTATTCCACAATAATAAAACCTTCCGCCAAACACAAGGTTTAGCCGATGGTTCCGAACAACATATTTTAAGTTGTAGTGGGGCTGGTAGTTGTCGAGGTGGTTGGTATGGTAACGTTTTTCAATACATGACAACCAATGGTACATTATTAGAAAGATTATTCCGTTATCAAGGTACAGATTTACCCTGTGTTTATAATGGTAATACTCCTTTAAAAGCTGCTACTTGGGGTTATGTGAAACCTGATGCCAGTATTCCTAATCCGACGGAAATGAAAGACGCTCTTTGTAAATACGGTCCTGTGGCGGCTGCGGTAGAAATGACTGATGCTTTTAAGGCTTATAAAAGTGGAATATTCCGGGAAAATGCCAAAGGTCGCCCGAATCATGCAGTCAGTATTGTCGGTTGGGATGATCAAAAACAGGCTTGGTTAGTGAAAAATTCTTGGGGTACAGATTGGGGCGAAAATGGTTATATGTGGATTAAATATAATTCCAATCAAATTGGTTTTGGAGCCGCCTGGGTTGATGCTCGCCGCTATAAATTCCCTACTCTCCGTTTACCTGCTCAATTGCCTAGTCAACAAAGAACTGTTAATCAAAGAACTAATAATATTAGGTAAATTATGATAAATAATAGGAGTGGGAGCGTCTCGCTCCCTATTTCCCTAATTATTTGATTATTAGCAAGTCAGATGCTTACCTTCTTTGTTAAAAAGGACATTGATTAACAGGTGGTCTGGTACCGACATTATAGCGAAATAAACTACCCAAATTCAGTAACGCCCCATTATATGTAACTCTGCCGTTCTTTTTTTCACCCCGTCGCACTGCCAAAATATCTCCACCTAAATCCCAAAAAACAAATTTATCATCAATACTTTTCACAGAAGGATCTCGTTCGGGTAATTCTACTAACTCAACAGCCCTACCTGTCACAGTATTACCATTAATTTTGCCACTCACACAAATAGTATTTTCTGAATCAACTTGAGCTAAAGTTCCCACAATATTACGACCTTGCTTACGGAATAAAAAGTAATAGCCGCCAGCTTTGACTAAATCTTGATTAGTAATAATTGATTGAGATAACTTAGCTGTAGCAAAACGATAATTACCATCAGGTAAACTTTCTATTGTCATAGAACTTGTGGGAGAAGTAGTAGGAGAAGGGGATGGTTTGGTATTATTAGAATTATCAATCGGTTCTTTGCCCCAAGTATTCACATAATTAGTTAATTCTTTGGTGCGAGTTTCGGTCATTCTGGTCAGACATTTTGTATAAATTAAACCTTCGATACTACCGCCCGCATAGGGAGTGGATTCAAAACTACAACTTTTGTCCCGAAAAGTAATCCAGGCTCTTTGGGCTTGTATCAAATATTCTTTGGCAGTAACTTGATCTTTTACCCTGACCATTAACTGTTCATAGGCTTGGTTTAATTGTTCATCTGCCGTTACATATTTTTCATCGGCACATTTTTTCATTTCTGCCATAGTCCCATCTTCTTTACATTTGATGTCGCTTTGAGCTAGGGCTGATGGGGTATTTATACCAGGGATAATTACCGTCAATCCGAGGGCAATCGCCGGCATCATTTTTATCGGTAATTGGGTAAGCACTTTCAACATTAATTTCACCTCTATAGGAACTTAGGAAAGTTTCAGGAATATTATAGCGATAGCTTGATTTCACTGTTTACTATAAAACCTTTGATAATTTGCAATCACGATCAAATGATTTGCCAAAAAAGCTGAATAATTCAGCACTTAGATGATTTATTCGGTATGCAAATAGGAATACTGGCATAAACTACCACAATATTCATGGTGTCTGCCGTATTATATCGCTAATTAGCAATTTATCAACGTTATTAATTTTGCTAATTTTCCAATGAGATTATACATGAAAATTATTTGATAACTGGGAGACAGACAAATGAAAAGGCAATTAATTGAAACGATGCAATCTTGGGGTAATATTGCTAAAATATATAAAATGCCCCAGGGCTATTCGGCAGAAGTATTTTGCGAAAATTCTCGACAACCAAAAATTTCTCAAATTTTTACTGATAGTCAAAAGTGTTCTATTTGGGCTTGGCTACAATTAATTGAACCAATTGATCCCAAGGAAAGTTTTTAATGAGATTTTTTCGATCTAATTTAATATTTCATACAAAAATAATATTTTATTACCTAATATCGTAGGGGCAATTCATGAATTGCCCCTACTGTGTTTTGGTCATTATATTTTTATGTTTAATAAGGATGAAAATTAATATATTATCCTAAATATTTCCAGAGCGAGATTCTACTAAAATCACTGGAATAGTGCTGGTTTCCAAAACTCCCTGGGAAACTGAACCAATTAATACATCTTGCCATAATTGATGTCCCCGTTTCCCCATAATAATATCTGTCACCTGCCGTTCTTCTGCCACCTTGACAATTTCTTCTGGCACTGTACCTGGAAAACAAAGAAATTGATAACGTACATCCGATAATAGACGTTGTGTCTCGGCTTGTAATTCCCTAATAATATCGGTATCGCCAATATTATCAACGTATAAAACGATAACATCTCCATCGGTACGGCGAGCAAAGTCAGCTACTTTCGTTAAAACATCGCTAGTTAATGGTGAACCATCTACGGCTGCTAAAAAGAGGGGATGACCAGCGATCGCTATTTTGGTGGGATCAACTTCGCCTTTTTCTAATAAACGGGGGGCAAAGGTAGGAATTGCCCAAGCTCCCAGGGGAGCTGTCACCAGAATAGAAAGAGCTGCGATCGCTAATATTGTTTCACCCCCAGCAATGCCTTGAGCCAGAGGAATCGCTCCGATAGTTGCCTGTACAGTTGCCTTAGCCGAATTACCTGGTAATAAAAACCAACGTTCTTTCGTCGTCCAGTTACTCCCCATAGTTGATAAATACCAACCGAGCGATCGCCCGATCAGCGTACCAATAGCTAGGAGTATTAGGCCGGTGAATAAATTATTACCTAAAATATCTAACTGAATAGTTGCCCCTAATAAGACAAATAAAATAATTTCCGCTACAGTCCATAAACTATCAAAACCGCTACGTAAGCGGCGGGCGAGGGGAGCGTCTAACTCAATTAAGAAAAATCCTGTAGCCATGACGGCTAAATAACCAGAAAATATGGGGAAATGTTCTGACATTACGACTAATAATAGGGCAAAACTAGCGACTATTAAGGTATCTTGTACAGCATTTTGCGTCCAATTTTGCTTAGTCAGTAAGGATACTAAAATTTTGGCAGTAATCCAGCCTAATAATACACCTAAAATAATTTGGATAATAATTTGTAATGGTAGTATTTGTAAAGGATTCAGGATTATGCCACCGGGTAAGGTGATACCGGCACTGATTCCTTGGGAAAGAAAGGCTAATAATAAACTAAATACTAGTAATAGTAATACATCGGACAAAGCACTGCCGGTTAAAATTGCATCAGGAATACCTTTCGTAACTCCCCAGCCTAAACTTTTCAGGCGTAACATTCCTGGTACAATCACCGCCGGTGATTCGGCTCCAATGATGCAACCGAGTAATAAACCAGTGAGAAAATCAAAGTGTAATAGCCACATGGAGGCAAAAGCTAGGGCGATCGCTTCACAAGCTGCCGGTAAAAATCCTAATCGGATGGCAACGGTTCCCTGTTGTGAGAGTTTTTCCCGATCTAGTCCTAGTCCTGCTTTCATCAATATTACCATGACGGCAATCATCCGCAGGAAAGTGGCTGATTCTAATATTTCTGGAGCAATTATATTAGCGGCTTGGGGACCCAGGATAATCCCGGCTAAAATCATACCGACTAGGGATGGTATTTTTAAGCGGCGGGCGATCTGCCCGACAAAAAATCCTATTAATAAAATCCAGATAATACTTTCTAACATTTATTTTCCTTGGTTTCAAATATTGTATTTAGAGCGAACCGCCATTCACCCCTAAAATAATTAATGATCAGATGGCAAATTAACTAGATTTTCTGGCTCGTGGTTCAATAATATTAGGATCAACTTGATAATATTGAGCTGCTTGAGTCATATTAAATTTTAATAATTTTTCATCCCCTAACTCCAATATTTCCTCTGGTTTAGTTGGCTCAACCCCTAATACTTTCATGATTTCAGCTGCGATCGCCTTAGCTAAAAGCGGTGGTACAGAATTACCAATTTGGCGAAAACCGTGCCACTTAGTCACATGAAACCGGAACCAATCGGGGTATGAATGTAAACGGGCAGCCTCCCGCACCGTAATACAGCGAGGCACAAAAGGATGAATAGGGCGAGGCGAAGTAAAAGCACCCCGATTACTGGCAGTACCGGCTCGCAAAGTATTACATAAACCCTTAGGATCTAATTTATAAAAACGACTAATTGGTTCAGCCTTGCCGTGGGGAGTTTCCGCAAATCTTGCCATAGATTGATCAGAATGTTTTGTCCGTAAACTAGAAGTCAGCAGTTCCGTTGGATAATTTCTCAGATGTGCATAATCATCCGGTAATGACGCTTTACCCCGTAAATATTTACCATAATTAGGGCTTGGTTGACCGAATTTTACCTTCACCCAATCCCGTTTTTCTAGTTCTGCATATTTTTCTATATTGGGTAAATCTTTTAGAGCATCCCACACCGTCGGACTAGGTGGTAAATTTTTTGCAAAATTATCTTTTATATAATCTTTTTCCGATTGGGTAATACAGACAGGATAATTAGGTAAAATTAAACCTTGCCGACCACCTAATAAAAATAATCTTTGTCGATTTTGCGGTACACCATAATTAGCCGCATTCAATATTTGATAATTTTCAATTACTTGATAACCAATATCTTGAAATTTTTTGATCACTTCTAATAATAGTTGGCGGGATTTACCACTAGCTAAACCAGGTACATTTTCCATGACAAAATATTTTGGTTGTAGTGCTTGAATCACCCGCAAAAAATGCCATACTAAACGATTCCGAGGATCTTCTAAAACTCTTTTGCCAATTAAAGAAAAACCTTGACAAGGCGGTCCACCGAAAATCACATCAATATCTTGATTGTTTAAAATTTCTTTAATTTGATCAATATTAATATCAATAATACTTTGACAAATAATTTTTGTTTGAGGAAAATTAAATTCATGGGTCGCACAATGAATTGGATCAATTTCCACTGCTATTTTCACATCAAAACCAGCTTGCTCAAAACCCAGGGACATTCCGCCCGCACCGGCAAAAAAATCAATACCGACAGGTCTTTGCTTTTTTTTAGAAGACATAAATAAACTTAAATAAGAATTTTTTACAAAAATTATCACAACAGCTATTTTCGTTCTGGTAGTAGGGGCAATTCATGAATTGCCCCTACGGTCGGTTGATCAACAGATACTTGTATTCCAATAGACTAAAATTAGCTATATATTTAATGGGTAATATTAATAATTTTTTGCCAACCTAGTTTATAATCATTTAGCTGAAATATTCTACATCACTATAATTTATTAATCATGGCCAAAGCAATAAAATTCGGGACCGATGGTTGGCGGGGAGTCATAGCAGACGATTTCACCTTTGAGCGGGTAGCAGTAGTTGCCCCGATCGCCGCCCAAATATTAGCAAAAAATTATGGAGCCAGTACAGGTAGTCGGACTGTCATAGTCGGCCATGATCGGCGATTTATGGCAGAAGAATTTGCCCGCCTCGCTGCTACCGCTATGCAAAAAGCCGGTTTCGACGTTTTATTAACTGATACCTATGCCCCCACTCCTGCTTTTAGTTTAGCAGCCGTCAAACAGCAAGCCTTAGGGGCGATCGTATTAACTGCTAGTCATAATCCCGGTATTTATTTAGGGCTAAAAGTGAAAGGAGCTTTTGGCGGTTCTGTCTCCCCAGAAATCACTAAACAAATAGAAGATTTATTACCCGCTACATTTGATAATCCTGAATATTTATCTGCTCCCATACCCGGCAAATTAACCACCTTTAATCCTTGGCCTGACTACGCTGAAACCCTCCGACAAAAAGTTGATATTAATTTAATCAAACAAGCTATTAGTCAGGGTGAATTAACCGTATTTGCCGATGTGATGCACGGATCTGCCGCCGGTGGCTTGGCAGAAATATTAGGTGTACCGATTATAGAAGTTAATAGCAATCGGGACCCTTTATTTGATGGGGGAGCACCGGAACCATTACCCCGTTATACGGAAAAAACTTCTGCTGAAATTATTAGTTATCGGCAAGCCCATTCTCAATCTTTAACGATTGGTTTAGTATTTGATGGAGACAGCGATCGCATTGCTGCCATTGATCAGGATGGTAAATTTCTTTCCTGTCAAATTTTAATTCCCATTCTCATCGAACATTTAGCCACCAGAAGACAATTTACCGGCGAAGTCGTCAAAACTATTAGTTGTTCTGATATTTTCCCGAAAATTGCTCAACTTTATGATTTAGAAGTATTTGAAACACCAATTGGTTATAAATATATTGCGGATCGGATGTTAGTTTCGCCCGTATTAGTAGGCGGTGAAGAATCAGGTGGAATTGGTTATGGTAATCATATTCCTGAGCGGGATGCCCTATTATCAGCCCTCTATTTATTAGAAGCGGTAGTGATGTCTGGACGAAGTTTAGGGGAACTCTATCAAGACTTAGAAGCCAAAACTAACTTTACCGGAGTTTATGATCGAATTGATTTACACCTAGCCAATATGTCGATCCCCGCTAAAATTTCCCAACAGTTACAAAGCCAACCACCGCAAGAAATAGCCGGGCAAGCTGTCACAGATATTTTAAGTATTGACGGTTATAAATTCCGATTAGCTGATGGTCGTTGGTTATTAATTCGGTTTAGTGGGACAGAACCAGTATTAAGACTGTATTGTGAAGCAGAAAATAACGAAAAAGTACAGGCTACATTAAATTGGGCAAAAGATTGGGCAAATCAATTTACTTAAAAGTTAAATGAATATTTTTTAGAATATTTTTCAGATTTACAGCCCTATTCTCAAGAATATGTAACCTGATCAATACTGTTAATTCAAACCACTTAAGACAAAATGAAACTAGATTTAAAAAATATATTTACCGAAAATTCCATAGAACCCCAAGGTCTCATTCATGTAGGAGCCTATGAAGGTAAAGATATTAAAACTTACCAAGATTTAGGTATTCAGAGAGTATTATTAATTGAAGCTAATCCCCGTGCCTTTGCCCGCATGAATGAGAATATTGCTCAATGGGGTATTAAGTTGAATGTACAAACCATCAATTATGCAGTGAGTGATTATGATGGGGAAGGTGAATTATTAATAAATTCTTTAGAAAAAAGTAGTTCCCTATTTCCTTTACAATATTATCGAGAAATTTATCCTAATGTGAAGGAAATCAAGAAAATTAATGTCACAGTGAAAACCTTAGATAACCTATTCGCAGAATTTGCTATTGATCCCAGTGAATTTAATATTTTAAATATTGATGTGCCTAGACCAGAATTAGTATTAGCGGGAGCCAAAAAATTATTACCTAATATTGATGTTTTATTAACGCAGGTGAATTATGAACCTTTGTATGCAGATTCTGTATTAATAGAAGACTTTGATCAGGTATTACAGCAAAATGGTTTTATTCAAAAAGTTGTAACTAGTCCCTATCATCCAGCTTGGGGGGAAGCAGTTTATTTAAATATTCATGCTATTCAACCGGATGATCCAGTATTAGCTAGTTTTTCTCAGGATATATTAGAGAACAATCAAACTCGACCTAAACGTGAATCTTTATCAGAAATAGTTAATCGCATTCAGGCTGAATTAGAACAGGAGAAAAATAATTCCCAATCTTTACAAACTCAATTAGAACAGGAGAAAAATAATTCCCAATCTTTACAAACTCAATTAGAACAGGAGAAAAATAATTCCCAATCTTTACAAACTC
>Ga0209575_10000503_pt1 | contig 24152 bp, 21 predicted proteins | sample Medcelwee11metaG_FD_187172 | JGI IMG/M metagenome (GOLD analysis project Ga0209575, IMG submission 187172) | Freshwater pond sediment microbial communities from the University of Edinburgh, under environmental carbon perturbations - Medium... | ecosystem: Environmental > Aquatic > Freshwater >...
CAGGCACAGGCGGTACGGCAGGCACAGGCGGTACGGCAGGCACAGGCGGTACGGCAGGCACCGGTGGCGCCGGCGGCCTCGGAGGCCAAGGTGGCACGGGCGGTGCGGCAGGCTCTGCGGGCACGGCAGGGTCTGCGGGCACGGCAGGCTCTGCGGGCACGGCAGGTTCCGCAGGCACGGCAGGCTCTGCGGGTACGGCAGGCTCCGCTGGTACAGCCGGCACAGGAGGTGTCGGAGGAACCGGTGGGACTTCGGGCACAGGAGGAACCGGTGGGACGGGCACAGGAGGTGTCGGCGGAACTGGCGGATCCGGCGGTATGGGCGGTACGGGCGGCTTTTCCGACGGCGGAGCGGCGTCGCCCAACAGCCCGGTCGAAGACGTCGTCGAGGGCGGCGGTTGCGCGTGCAGTACCCCGACGCGGACTTCTCAAGCTCCCAGCGCTGCCCTGCTTCTCGGGCTCGCTTTCCTTGCATCCTGGCGGCGAAAGCCTCGTGCTCGGTCCTGACTTTCTTCCCCCTTGGAGCCATTCATGAACGGATCGTTTCGGTTTGCACAGGTTGGTCTCGCCGCGTCCCTGGTTCTCTCGAGCGCCGTTGCCCTGGCACAGGACGAAGCTGCCGGGTTCGCTCTCGACCGCTTCGAACCGTCCGAGCGAGGCAGCGATTGGTTCGTCGCAGAGTCCCTCGACCTTCGAGGGCATCAACGCTTCGCGGCGGGTCTTGTCCTCGACTACGGGTACAAGCCCCTCGTGGCCTACACCCCGGATGGGGACGAACGTGAGGCCATCGTCTCGCACCAGCTTTTCGGTCACGTGGGTGGTGCGATGCAGATGTGGAACCGCGTGCGCTTCGCCCTCAACCTGCCCATCGCCCTGTACCAAGGCGGCGAAGGTACAGGCACGTCCGCACAGATGCAGGTGACCTCGGACAACGCCACGACCGTGGGAGACTTGCGCGTTGCCGCGGATGTTCGCCTGGTGGGGGAGTACGGGGACCCGATGACGCTGTCGGGCGGCTTGCGCCTCTACGCGCCCACGGGGTCGCAGGATTCGTTCACGAGCGACGGCACGGTGCGGGCGCAGCCCCGCGTGAACGTGGCCGGGGACGTCTCGATGTTCACCTACGCTGGGCAGCTCAGCTTCTTGCTCCGTCCCAGCGACGACTCCTTTGCGGGCAGCGCCACAGGCAGTGAGACACAGATCGCGCTCGCCGCAGGGGCTCGCTTGCTCGATCGCAAGCTCACGGTCGGACCCGAGTTGTACGGCTCCACCGTCGTGACCGATGGGGACGCGTTCTTTGCGCGTCGCACCACGCCGTTCGAGCTGTTGTTCGGGGCCCACTACACGGCGACGGGGCCGTGGCGCGTCGGAGCGGGTGTGGGACCGGGGCTCACGCGGGGCTTCGGCACACCGAAGGTTCGCTTCCTCGCGTCCGTGGAGTTCGTGGAACCGTTCGAGCAGGCCGCTGCAGCGCCGCCACCGCCGCCGAGCGACCGGGACGGGGATGGCATCATCGACGACGAGGACGCGTGTCCCGACGTGCCAGGTGTGCGGACCGCGGACCCGGCGCGCAACGGATGTCCACCGGACCGTGACGGTGATGGGGTTCTGGACGCGGAGGATGCGTGCCCGGACGTGCCAGGCGTTCGCACCGAGGACCCGAAGACGAACGGCTGTCCGCCGCCGAGCGATCGGGACGGAGATGGCATCATCGACGAGCAGGACGCCTGCCCGGACGAGCCTGGGGTACGCACGGACGATCCCAAGACCAACGGCTGCCCACCCCCGAAGGACAGGGACGGCGATGGAATCTTGGACGGGGACGACGCCTGCCCGGACGTGGCGGGACCGCCGAACGACGACCCGAAGAAGCACGGCTGCCCGGCGGCTCGGATCGAGCAAGGGCAGATCAAGATCCGGGAGCAGGTGCAGTTCGCGTACAACAGTGCGCGTATCCTCAATGCGAGCGATACGCTGCTCGAGGCCGTGAAGCAGATCCTGGTCGACCATCCCGAAATTAAGAAGGTATCCGTGGAGGGACACACGGACAATCGCGGGTCCGCGGTCTACAACAAAGGCCTGAGTAATCGTCGCGCGAAGTCCGTCGTGGACTGGCTGGTCAAGCGCGGGATCGACCGCGGGAGGCTCTCTTCCGCGGGGTTCGGGCTCGAACGGCCGATCGACTCCAACGATACGGAAGAGGGGCGACAGAACAACCGTCGCGTCGAGTTCCACATCGCGGATCAGCCGGAGCCGAGCGCCAAGCCCTAGCGGTCCCGACGATCAAGTCGCCGCTTCCCTCGAAGTCGCACTCCCTATCAGCGTTCCGTCATCAGTCGCCGTCGTTCCTCGAACTTCTTCGCCATCTCGTCGAACTCGGGTTGTTGCTGGGGCGTGAGCACGGCGCGGATTTCGCGCGAGGCCTGCGCGCGGATGGCTGCGAGCTCCGGCTCGGACTGCCTGCGCACCCGATTGAGCTCGGGCAGGTGCTTTCTGTGAATGGCTTCCACCTGGGCGCGCTGCGTGTCCGTCAAGCGGAGCCTGCGGTCGAGGGCGAGCACGAGCCCTCGGGTCTCGATCTCTGCTGCGGGTGCCTCTAGCAACGTTCGCACCTTGTGGCGGACCACCAGGAGCGTGGCGCCCGTGCCGGACAGGGCGCCGGCCAAGAAGACGCCCACCAGCACCAGCACGGCCCATACCTTCGTCCGGCGGTCCTTCATGGCAACCACTCCACGCTCGTGGCGACGAGCACGGCGTCGTCGAACCAACTGCCGGTAGCCAGCAGCACCAGCCCAAGCGTGGCAGGTGTGAGCGCAGCCGGCACCAGGGCCCACCGTCCCACGCGCAGGAGCACGTCCCACATCGACGGTTCGGGATCCTCCACGCTCGCCATGACCTTCGTCAAGAACCCCGGCGGAGGCTCCACGTGCTGGGTGGCCTCGCCCAAGCGCTTCATTCGATCGTCGTAGGTTTCCATCTCAACCACGAGAAGCCCTCCCTCGAAGCGTTGCCCGTGCGCGTACGAGCTTCTGCTCGACCGCCCCTTCCGAACACCCGAGCACCGTGGCGATTTCCGTACTGGTCATGCCTTCGAGCTCCTTGAGCACGATCGCCGCGTGCTGGTCTTCCGGCAAGTCGCCGAGCCACGTCGCGAGCTCGCGCAGGGCGGCTCCCGTGTCCGCTGCTTGCCCTGCCGCAGGAGTGTCGGCGGACAGGGAAGCCCCAGTTCGGCCACGCCTGCGCTGGCTGCGGAGGGCATCGATCGCGGTGTTGGTCACGATGCGATACAGCCACGTCTCGAGCTGCGCACGGCCTTCGAACCGGTCCTGCTCGATGGCGTTCCATGCCTTCACGTAGCTGTCTTGCAAGACGTCCTCCGCTTCCTGCGTGCTGCCCGTGAGCCGGGCTGCGAGTCGAAACAGGGCCGGCGCTGTGGAAGCGACGATCTCCCTGAATGCTTGCACATCGCCCGTACCCAAGAGGGGTTTGCCTCACGTTGACGAGGGGGGTTCCATCGCATGGGACCTGGTTCGATCGCTTGCCATCCTACCTGACCCCGCGGGGGCGGTCATGGTCTAGTCCCGTGTGCCCGACGTGAGTACCGGGACCGCACTCCGGCGAACCACAGAAGACGCAGAAGGCACAGAAGGTTGGTGCGGAGGTAGGCAGTGCGTGTTGCGCCTGACTCTGTGCATTCCTGGTTCTCTGTTCCGTGTTCCGTGTTCTCAGCTCCTAGTTGATGGGCGTCATCCGCCCATTGTCGTGGCCTTGCCTCCACCCGGTAGGGACTTCACTAGGACGTCGGAAGCCGGCCGACCCCTACGAAAAAATTGTTGCGTGCGGCGCGTAGGGAACGGGCCGACTGCGGCGTCGAAGGGGCAACCAAGGAGAAGAACGATGAGACAGACAAGACCTTTGCTTGCTCGGTGGGTGGTGTTCGGGGGAGTGATTGCGGCCGTTGCCGTGACGCCGGCGTGTTCCGGTCAAGGGGAAGGCCCGGTCGGAGCCGAAGCGACGGTGGGCGAACCCCCGGCCCAGGCCATGGGAGAGCAAGCTCTTGCGGAGGCAGACGAGGCGGCTGAGCCCGGCGGCAAGCTGCTCCAGAAGATGCTTCAGGAGAGTCTGAGGCAAGCGAACCTGCGTCCGGATCAGCAGGTTGCGGTGCGCGAGATCCAGCAGGACGTGCGAACGAAGACGCGAACTGCGAGGGAAGCGCGGCGCGCTCTCGTGCTCTCCGTGGCGGATGGGGTGGCCGCGGGCGCCATCGATGACGCGAAGGTCGGGGCAGGGCTCGACGCGCTCGTGCGCGAGGTGGAGCTCGCCAAGCCGGTCGTGCAGGACGGATTGAACCGGCTGCACCAGACGCTGGACCCGGCGCAGCGTGAGGCGGTCGTTCGCGCCCTGGGAAGCCAGCTTCGGAGTCGGCGGGACAGGATGGAAGGACGAGGGGGGCTGCGTGGGGTGGTCGCGATGCGGCTGGGTCGGCTTGCGACCGCGCTGGAGCTCACGCCCGAGCAGAAGTCGGTGCTTCGCGAGCGTCTGCGAACGGAGTTTCAGCAAGGCGGCGGGCTGCAAGACAAGCGTGGGGAGCACGTGGCTCGGCTGCGCGAGGTCGGAGCCGCGTTTGCTTCGCCGGGGTTCGACGCGCGACAGATTGACCTTGGCAAGGATGCGCCGGAGCTCACGCGCAAGGTCACGACAAGGCTGGTCGGGCTGACGAAGGTGGTGGCGGCGGAGTTGACGCCTGCACAGCGTGAGAAGCTGGCGCGAATGATCCGCGAACGAGTGGCGGCCAGGGACGAGTAGTGCCATCGCAGGAAACGTTCAGGCAGACCAGACGGCTTCGCACCTCGCTTGCTTGCTCGCGTTGACGGACTCACCGGGCGTCGATAGCGTCGCGCTCATGGAGTTTCCTACGGGCCACGGGCTGCATTACCTCGACAACGCTGCGACCACGTTTCCGAAGCCGGCGTCGGTGCTGCAGCACGCCGTCAACTTCTGCGCGAGTGCATGCGTCAACCCGGGCAGGTCGACGTTCGATCTGGCGATCGAGGCGGAGACGATGTTGTTGGGGGCGCGCAAGAAGCTGAGCAAGCTGTTCGGGGGGACGGACCCGAACCGGCTGGTGTTCGGGTACAACGCGACGGACGCGTTGAACCTGGTCATCTTCGGCATGTTGCGGGGCGGTGGTCACGTGGTGACGACGCGGCTCGAGCACAACTCGGTGCTTCGTCCGATCGAGCATTGTGTAGATGACTATGGGGTGGAGGTGACGCATCTGCGGTTCGACGGGGACGGGTTCGTGGACCCGCAGGACCTGCGGAAGGCGATCCGGAAGGACACGAAGCTGGTGGTGATGAACCACGGGTCGAACGTGATTGGGGTGGTGCAGGCGGTGGAGGAGATGGGGCCGATCTGCCGGGAGGCGGGGGTTCCGTTGTGCATCGACGCGGCGCAGACGGCAGGGATGATCCCGATCGACATGCAGGCGATGCAGGTCGACATCGTGGCGTTCACGGGGCACAAGTCCTTGCTGGGGCCGATGGGGATCGGGGGGTTGTGCGTGGGCGCGGGCGTGGAGATCGGTCACACGCGGGCGGGAGGGACCGGGGTCAATTCGGCGCAGCGGCTGCACCTGGACGAGTACCCGTACCGGCTGGAGTTCGGGACGCCGAACATGATGGGCATTGCCGGGTTGTCGAAGGGTGTGGATTTCATCCTCGAGAGAGGGGGGGTGGAGCAGGTGCATGCGCGAGAGATGGACCTGGCGAAGGTGCTTTGGGACGGGCTTCGCACCACGGAAGGGGTGACGCTGTACTGCGCACGGCACCTCGAGCGAAGGACGCCCGTCTTCTCGTTCAACATCGACGGGCTGGACCCGTCGTACGTGGGGACGAGGCTGGACGTGGACTTCGACGTGGCGTGCAGGACGGGTCTGCACTGTGCGCCGCTGGTGCACGAGGACATCGGTACGGCGCCACACGGGGCGGTGCGATTGAGCATCGGCCCGCTGACGAAGGCGGAGGACGTGGACGCGGCGGTGGCGGCGGTTCGTGAGCTTGCCGCGGAGCGGACAGGCCACGCTCGGTGATGTTGAACGAAAGGTGATTTCCGCTGGGAGCTACGTCCCAGCGGTCACGGTAGGCGTGCTGTCGGGGAGTTGATCAGGGAGTGGGGGTGGTGCAGGTGGGCGCGTCGTTCGTGCCCTTCTCGCAGGTCTGGCCCGCAGCGCAGCCGTAGACGGCCAAGGTCGGGTCGTCGCAGTCCGGGTCCCAGACCGTGCAGTTGCAGTCGCAGCCGTCCTCGGTGCCGTAGTAGTCCACATCGCAGGACCAGGCGGTGGGAACGCAGAGGCCGGAGCCGCCGCACGTCTCTCCCGTCTGGCAGCCGACGATCGGCAACGCGGGGGTGACGGCGCAGTCAGGATCTCCGGCGCCGCATGCGCAATCGCAGTTCACGCCGTCGTCGAACTTGGCTTCCTCACAAGTCCAACCTGTGGCAACGCCCGTGCAGACGCCGGCGTCGTTCGTGTCCTTCTCGCAGGTCTGGCCGCCCACGCAGTTATAGATCTCAGCGCCGCTGATGTCACAGTCCGGGTCCCAGATGCCGCATTCGCAATCGCAGCCGTCGGCAGCGTTGTAGTAGCCGAGCCCGCACGTCCACCCGGCGACGGGCTCGACGACGAACGTCTCGGTGTTGTCGATCGTCAAGCACTCTCCGTTCGGCACGAGCTCCATGGTCTCAGGGTCGATCTCCGCGAGATTGACGTCGGCGTAGGTGACGGAGATGGGGCCGTTTTCGATGTCCGAAGTGTCCGCGACGGTGATGCTGCCCGACTGCTGCCAGAAGACCTTGTCGGGGTTGTCGTCCTGATCGAGGTCTGCGACCACGAGCAAGCACTGTTCACAGGTGCTGTACTCCGCGTTGACCGTGCTGCCGAGGTCGAAGGTCCCCGTGTCGGCGGTATAAAACTCCATCGCGAAGAGGTCGGGGTTGGCGCCGAGGATGCCCGGGTCGATGTCCGCGGTGTAGGTTTGGCCGCCGGACTGATTGATGCCGAGCACTTTGTCTCCGGTGAACGTAATCGACGTGCAGCCGCTGCTGCCTGCCGATCCTGCCGAGCCAGCCTCGCCGGCCGAGCCAGCCTCGCCGGCCGAGCCAGCCTCGCCAGCGCCGCCGCCCGTGCCGCCGGTTGCGCCGCCCGTGCCGCCGGTCGCGCCGCCCGTGCCGCCTGTTGCGCCGCCCGTGCCGCCGGTCGCGCCGCCCGTGCCGCCGGTCGCGCCGCCCGTGCCGCCGGTCGCGCCGCCCGTGCCGCCGGTCGCGCCGCCCGTGCCGCCGGTCGCGCCGCCCGTGCCGCCAGTCGCGCCGCCCGTGCCGCCGGTCGCGCCGCCCGTGCCGCCGGTCGCGCCGCCCGTGCCGCCGGTCGCGCCGCCCGTGCCGCCAGTCGCGCCGCCCGTGCCCGGATCCTCATCGTCGCTTCCGCAAGCCACGAGCCCAACCAGAAGACCAAGAGTCGCTACCACTGCCAAAGAAGAAATTCGCATGCTCTACTCCTCATCTGATCCACGGCGCTGCCGTGGAATAGTTTTGTGAGCGCATGGTACCGCACGCGGGTCGCACACGCCGCAAGAAAGGTACGAATCTGGCCTACATGGGCCTTTTTGTTCGGCTTTCGCACTATCCTCACCGCGGGTAGGCTCCCGCCATTCCCGATCCTGCCCGGGCCGTTCAGGACGTAAGTCTGCCGACGATGCCTTTCCTTGAGCGGCAGGGATCCTCTTCGCTGCACCAGCCGCGCAAGGCTGTCAGCACGACAATCAGTGCAAGGGGGCCTGTGTGGTTCGAGCCGCTAGCGCTGTAGACGCTGAGTAGCCATTCACATCGGCGCTACCACCCGAACGTCGCCGTGGATCTTGGCGCCGCCCTTCCTCCACCAGTTCACAATCTGCGTCGAGGAGTTCACGACCACCTGCTGCGGGAAGAAGCCCGCGAACCCGTCCTGCACCACGATCTTGCGCGACCACGTGCGCCCCGCCCCCCCCGACGGCGCACCCACCGTCCATCGCAGCGTTCCCGCCGTGGCGTCCTGGTACGCGATGCGAACGTCCCCCGCGACAGACACCGTGATGCTCGCATCGTCGCCCACGATGTGACGCCCGTCCGTGAAGGAGCTTTCGTCGGTCCCGGTCCCGTCGTCCGCGACCTCGATGCCCACCAACTCGGTGCCGTCTTGCGCGAGGTGCATGTACTTGACCGTCTCGTCGAACCCATCCACGTAGGCGATGTGCCAATCGCCCGCGTCGTCGATGGCGAGTGAGGCTCCCATCCCAACGTCGCCGGTGTCGACCGGTGGGTTCCCGTCGCTCTGGCCGTCGAGCACCGTGGTGACCCAGCCGCCTTGGTCTTGCCTGGCCTGCACGAGGTTGCCGCGGATGCGATCGTAGTAGACGATGCCGAGCGCGCCACCGGGTCCCCGGGCCATCGAGATGTACCCGCCGATCGCTTCGGGGTAGGCGTCGACCTTGGTCCCGTCGAGGAGCGCCACGCATGTGCCGTTCAAGCAGCCCGTGCCGGACGCGCACTTCGGCTCGCAGTCACTGGTTCGCGTCGCGCAGCGCAGCGTGTCCGCGAAGCACTTCTCGGCTCCCGTGCAGAGATGGTCGCGGCAAGGCGTCTCGGCGTCCACGGCCACGTCCTCGAAGGTCCAGTCACCCGGCCCGGACGGGGTGGCGGACGTGGCTCGCGCCAGCACCACGCGCGACGTCGCAAACCCGTCGGTCCCCGGCTCGATCAGCTGGAACGCGACGATGGGGACACCGCCCGCGATCAGCAGTTTCGCGTACCTGCCCGCCTGCACGTCGGTCTTCTGGAACACGGTGGAGACGGACCAGGCGGTGCCATCGAACAGGGCGAGCTTGAGGGCCTTGTTGGTGAAGTCCCAGTACGCCACCCGCGGGTTGCCGGCGTCGTCGACCTTCAGGCTCGTCCAAAGGCCGACGTCGGGCCCCGCGGCATCGAGGCCGCCTCGCCAGGATTCGGTGTCGAAGACGGTCTCGTCCGCTTCTTCGTCGGGCACGCCGTCCACCTGCTCCCAGTCCACGGCGGACCCGTTCCACTTGCCGACGACGAGGTCGCCGTAGCTCACGTTCCCTTCCCAGTCTGCCTCGTTGTAGCCGGCGATCCAGAGGGTGCCGTCGGGCGCGACGTCGGCGGAGGTGTAGGCTCCGACGAGGCCCGGCTCGAGAATGACGCAGGGGTCGGCACCTTCCGCGCCGCAGGGCGGAGGGCCTGTGTCGGGCTTGCCGTTGTCACTCGACTCGGAGTCGTCGCCGCAGTTGCATCCAGTCCACGAGCCAGCGATCGCGACGACGGCTGCGCCCGCGAGCGTGTTGCGCAGGGTCCGGGACCGAGCCCGGCGGCGCAAGCCGAGGCCCATCAAGCCGAGGCCCACGAGGGCGGCGGCGCCCAAGCCACGGTGATTGGATGAACCAGGGACCGAGCATCCGCACCCCTCGGTGGCGGTGCCTGTCTTGCTCGGTCGGCCACGGATGAGTCCTTGCTGCTTCTGCGCGACGTTGCCTTCCTCGTCCTTCACTTCGACGGTGACGTTGGTTGCGCCGTCGGGAACAGGCAGGTCTGACAGGGCGTCCAGCTCGCTCCATTCGCTGACCGAGCCGTCGTCGAAACGATAGCGGGCGGAGAGTGCGGTGCGGTCGGACACCACGTCCCATCCGTCGACCTTCAAGCCATCGTGCTCGTTCCAGGCGACATTGACGACGGGGGCCTGGATGTCCATGCGCACGTCGAGCAGGGCGGGGGAGGGGTCTTCGGTTTCGGGTTGGCCGGCGACGCGTGACTTGACGGCGATGGTGTGCACGCCCTGCATGAGGAGGAAGGGGTCATCGACGACGAGCTCGCCGGAGGGGCGCCAGGTATGCCAGAGGCCGTTGCCGATCTTGTAGGTGTACTCGATGGAGTTGGAGCCGTAGTCGAGGGAGGAGTAAGCGCGCAGGACGACCCGGGGACGATTGGCGGTGGTGGCGGTGGTGAGGCGGAAGCCTTCGGCGGATGCGGACTTCTCGATGATCTCGACGGTGGTTCTGGAGGTGAGCGCGGTGGTGGCGGGGGCGATGCCGAGGCCGGCGAACACGCCGAGGAAGCTGTCGTTGCCCTTGTGGAGTCGCTTGATGCCGGCCTGCTGGAGGTCGAGGGTGAGGCCGAAGCTGGCGAGCATGTTGGAGACCTGGAAGGCAGGGATGTTGCCGAGGAAGTCTCCTGCGAGTCCTTCGACGACGGCGGCCAGGGCGCTTGCGATGGCAGCGGGGTCGTCCTTGAGCAGGTCCGCGTTGGTGACGACGGGGTTGTTGACGTAGATCTTGTCGAGGACGGGGGTGATGCCCTCGGCGGAGACGGTGAGGTTGATGGGCACGTCGAGGTCGAACTGAGCGGTGAAGGCGCGGACGAAGCGGTCGGACGACCAGATGTAGAAGTCGATCATCGCCTCGTTGAGGGCGACGCGGACGAGAGGATCGGTTTCGATGCTGGAGCCGTCGCCGAGGGTGATGATCGGGGGCTGCTGGGGTCGGACGACGAGGGCGAGGGGGGCTCGTTGCTTTTGGTGGGTGAGGTACGGGATGGAGGGGACGAGGAGGCCGAAGAGGCCTGTGGAGAGCATGTCAATCTGCTCGGTGGAGACGCCGAGGCAGAGGATGCCGCTATTATAGGCCGAGCCCATGGCGTAGTTGAGGAAGCGTTCGGAGAGGGCGAAGCCGACGTGGGGGCCCTCACCGACCCAGCCGTTGAGGGCGTTGCCGCGCAATTCGTTGGGTTGGGGGATCCCCGTGGGCAGTGTGAGCTCGACGGGGGTCACGCAGTTGGACACAGGGCGAGGGACCACGCCTCCGAACATGCCGAGGGTGGCGCCGCCGGCGACGGGGTTGAGGTCGCCCCAGGAAGCGGCGGGGTCGTCGTCCCGCATGCCTGGACCGCCGACAGCGAACAGGAAGTCGAGCGCGCCTTGGGTCCCAGGGGAAATGGACGCGAGCATGCCGCTCAGGTCGACGTGTCCGTCGAGGCCGAGCATCATGGAGACGCAGGCTCCGTCGGGGTACATGCACTTGCCCTCTTGATCGGTGGTACCGGCAGGGCAGACGGGGTCCTTGGTCGGGTCGGCGGAGAGGCAGAGCATCTGGTTCATGGTCTCGACGATGGTGTCGGTGAACCCGCCGATGATCATGCCGCCCACGAGGGGCTTGAGGGTGTTGAGTGCGGCGTCGTCGAGGCCGCCGCCGCAGAAGTGCAGGGCGCCGGTGACGGCGTTCTCGTCGATGGCGACCGTGGTGATGGAGAGCTTGGAGTAGCCGACGCGGGAGGTGTGCTGTTGGTTTCGCTCGACTTCGACCGAGATCTCGACCTCGATGGGGACGTCGGCATAGGTCATGGTGTCGGGGTTGCAGTCGTTCTCGCCGCCGCCGGACATGGCGCCGCTGACGCCGAGGCCTGGGATCCAGAGGACGGTGCCTTCGATGGGAAGGATCTTGAGGCGCAGGGGGATGGTGCCTTTGCCGAGGATCCCGTTGGGATTGACGCTGGACAGGTCGATCTTGGCGGCGCCGAGGTTGATCTCGGCGATGCACGTGTCATTCGCGGCGTCGGGCCCGTCGATGCACACGGTGATGTTGGTGCCGAGGCCCGCGGCGAGATCGACGCGTTGGATGGGGAAGGTGATGACACCGCCCTCGGCGTCGGGGTCGGCGGCGAGGAACTGGGTGGCAAGGCCGCCGATGTTGGCCTCGAGGAAGTTGAGGCCCGCCTCGGTGACGCGCACGGAGGCAGCGTTTTCGATGCGGGAGGAGGGCTCGAAGCCCGCGGGCAGAGGTTCCATGCCGGCGCAACTCTCGCCGGTCGCCCCCGTGCACGCCGCCACGCTCATCACCCCAAGAAAACCAAGAACATGCTTCAGCCAACGAGGCATGGGACCTCCCTTTGCGCGTGGTCGCGACCGGCGCGCTCACCAACGTCAATCATAGTGGAGTCTACCCGTCGTGCACGCGTGGACGCAACGGCACGATTGCTCTCTCCGCCCATCACGTCGCCCCGGATCACAGGCGGTCGAGCGGAGGGCTCGAGGGATCGTCGAGGTTGGGTCAGCGGGGCCGACATCACGGGCAGGAGGGAAGGACCTTCACAGCGCTCGCGGCGAAACTGCCCTCGAGGCGGAAGGCGTCCGCTTCGGGAGGGGAACACGCGGCGTTCGTCGCCGAGCACCAGTCGGCCTTCTCCCCGGCGAGGATCTTGCCGTTCGCGTCCCGCGCGCAGCGCTTGCCCTCACGCCCCCCTTCATTGAAGTCCTCTCCGTAGGTCATTGCGCTACCCGACAGCGCCACGCACAACGTCTGCGTCATCTCCGGGATCCAGACATCGTCCGATTCCTCGAGCTCGATGTACCCCGTGAGCTTCGCCCCGTTGGTCCACTGCATCTTCTGCCCTTCGTTGCGATCGGGCTTGCAGTCGTTGTCGAAGCTCAGGTCGTCACCGTCCCACGCGCCGATGCAGTTGCCACCGGAAGAGATCCTCCCCTCCATCATCATCACCTCGTGCAGCGGCAAGATGATCGCGCTCGACTCGTCGTCCGTGAGATAGATGGCGACCGTGATGTCCGCGATGGACTCGGTCAGCTCGAACAGCGTGTCAGCTCCGTCGGTCGACGTCTTGATCGCGACCTCCATGGGTTGCGCCATGAAGCCTTCGACGGTCTCGTTGATGTAGCAGTAGCCGTTGGCCGGGTTGAGCTGCACGTGGGCGCCGCCGGTCTTCACGCGCTGGTTGGCGATGTCGAGCTCCATGAGCCAAGTGAAGCGGCCGGTGCCTTCCTGGAAGCACATCGGGAGATTCAGAGCCACGCCCTTGGTGACCACGTTGTCCTGGAGGAACTGCCCGGCGAGCACGTCGGGCTTGAGCACCTCGAGCTGGGACATGCGGAAGGACAGCGTGTCCGAGCCCGTGTTGTCGTGCCACGCCATGCACGCTTCGCCCACGGAGCCAATTCCGCAGCCCGGGTCGGTGGGCCAGCACGTCTGGGAGCCCGCGCCCCCGGTTCCGCCCTCTTCCTCACTGCCGCAAGCGGCAAGAATCATCGTGGCGACCGTGACGCTCGCAGCGAGCGTCGTCATGAGCGTGAGCTTCGTTCGCATACTCCAGGGCCTCCTTCCGGTTCGTGGCAGCGTTCGGGAGCATACCTGGCCGGGGGCGGGAGCGCGACGACCTCGCGCAGGATTCTCGGATGACGCAGAGCAGCAATTGCCGATGAGCTGTGAGCTAGCAGCCCGCCGCTCGGAGAAAGGCTTCGACGAGACCGTCGAGCCGTTCGTTGGCCCTCTTCTCCGCGGACCCCATCGACTCGTCTTTCGCCATCGTCTCTCGGTGGTCGAAGTAGAACTTGATCTTGGGTTCCGTGCCGCTCGGACGGGCTACGATGCGACTTCCGCCGGCGAGCTCGAAGGAAAGCACGTTGCTCTTCGGAAGATTCAACTTGGCCGTGACGCCGGCGCGATCCCGTCGAACCTGCTGCTGGTAGTCCCGCACTGCGAGAACGTCGAGGTCCACGACTCTGGATGGGGGGGACGAGCGAAGCGCGGCCATGATCGATTGGATTCGCTCCGCGCCGTCGAGCCCTCGGTGCCAGCGGCTCACCTGCCGGCTCACGAACAGGCCATACTTGCGGTACATCAGCTCGAGCTCGTCGAGCACCGTGCGTCCCTGGGATCGCAGATACGCAGCCATCTCCGCGAACACGGCCACCGCGCTCACGCCGTCCTTGTCACGCACGATCGTCCCCACCGTGTACCCGAGCGCCTCTTCGTAGCCGGTGACGAAGGTCGCTCCCGTCTCGGCCTCGACCGCCATGGCGCGGTTCGCGATCCACTTGAAGCCCGTGAGCGTCTCCTCGTAGCGGGCTCCCTCCTGGCGCGCCATCGCACCCAACATCGGGGAGGACACGATGGTTGTCACGAACAACCGGTCGCGCGGTGCCCGCGGATCATAGGCGAGGAAGTAGTGCGCGAGCAGGACCCCCACCTGGTTGCCTGATAGCTGCAAATAGCCGTCTCCGGCCCGGTTGGGCACGGCCACGGCGAGCCGATCGGCATCCGGGTCGTTCGCGAGGATCAGGTCCGCTTTCACGTCTCGCGCCGTCGCGAAGGCCAGGTCCATGGCGCCCGGCTCTTCGGGGTTGGGGAAGTGCACCGTGGGAAACTCGCCGTCGGGTGCGGCTTGCTTCTCTACCGGTACCACGTTCTCGAATCCCGCTCGTCGCAGGGCTTCCATCGCCGTGCACAACCCCACGCCGTGCATGGGCGTGTACACGATGCGCATGCCGTCGCGACCTTCCGGGTGAAGGGACAGCTGCTCGATCGCCCGCAGGTACCGTTCGGTGATCACGGGGTCCACGTGGCGCACCAAGCCGCGCTCGAGCGCCTCCTCGAGGTCGGGGGCCGGAATCTCGTCGGCGGGTGGTGCTGCGTCGATGGCAGCGGCGATGAGGCTATCTTGAGGAGGAATGATCTGCGCGCCGTTGTCCCAGTACACCTTGTAGCCGTTGTACTCGGGGGGGTTGTGGCTCGCCGTGACCATCACCCCGGCTACGGCACCTAGCTGTGTGGTGGCAAACGCAGTCTGCGGGGTCGTGGCAAGGTCCGGGAACAGATGGGTGACGATGCCTTGGCCTGCCAGAACACGAGCGGCCTGCTCGGCGAACTCTCTGCTCTTGCGACGTGCGTCGTACCCGACCACCACTCCGCGCGTGGCGGCGTCCGGGAAGCTGGTGAGCAGGTGCTTTGCGAGACCCGCTGTCGTGCGAGCCACCACGGCGCGGTTCATGCGGTTGGAGCCTGCTCCCAGGACCCCTCGCAATCCGGCCGTTCCGAACACTAGGGGGCCGGCCATCCGGTCTTCCGCGCCGGCCAAGTCTCCCTTGTCCACGAGCGCAAGCAGCTCGTTCCGGGTGCTCTCGTCGATGTCGTGGTGGGCCCAGCGCTTGGCGCGCTCAAATGCGTCGTTGGTCGTCACCCGGGCTATGTAAACCAGCCCTGTGGGATCGGGAACCCCTCACGGGCGGGCGGGCAGAGCCTGGACCCGGGCACAGGTGCAAAGTGTCTGGATGGTCGCGATTCGGAAGGGCGAACCTGATCGTGGACGAATGTGGGCGGTTCTGCCAGAGTGCATGGATGCGCGGCGATACCATCACTCTTTGCTTTGCAGTTGCCCTGGCGGCAGGGTCCCTTTCCCTGGGTTGCGGGACGGAATCTGGCGACACGACGCCCTACGTTTCCACGGACAGTGGCGCCGGCGGCGCAGCGGGCTCCGCGGGCTCGGGTGGGGGGACCGACGCGGCGGCGGGTGATGGAGGGTCAGGTGGGACCGAGGAGGACGCGAGCACCTTCGACGTCACCCCGGGCGATGGCTCTCTGCCTCCAGGAGACACCATTCTCTACGCCCACGATCGCGACACCTTGTACACGGTCGACCCCGAGGACACGCAACTCTCCGTGGAGGAGGTTGGCCCGTTCGACTGCATCGGCGACGACGGCGAGCCCTCCATGACCGACATCGCGGTGGACAAGGACGGCAAGCTCTTCGGTGTCTCGTCCAAGGCGCTGTTCCTGGACATGAAGATCGACGGAAACACCGTGCGGTGCACGTCGGGGAAGGTCCCGATCGTGGAGGGGTCGCTCGGAAGCAACGCGCGGTTCTACGGCTTGACCTTCGCCCCGCCCACGGCTTCGCTCGGAAACGAGGAGACGCTGATCGGCGCCAACACGATCGGTGAGCTGTACATGATTGATCGCGTGACCGGCGCGCTCACGATCGTAGGCAAGTTCGGCAACGTCCCGTCGTCGGATGGGCGCGGGCACGACTACCCGGACGAGCATGTGGGCCAAGCCTGGGCGCTGTCCGGGGACATCGTGTTCCTGAGCAACCAGGGGTCGCCCGTCGGCTTTGCGACGTTGCGTGATTGCGCGGATCCTGCCGCGGCGCCTTCGGGGTGCTCCACGGTCGACACCCTCGTGGAGATCGACGTCACGAAGCTCAAGCCGGTGACGTCGGGGGCGGTTCCGATCGTGACCAAGTCCATTCGCGGTCAGATTCTGCCCACCGGATGCAACGACGAGACGTGCGGGTTCGGATCGATCTACGGCATCGCGGCGTTCAACGATCGGGTATACGGGTTCGTGTACAAGCGGTCGGAAGGCACGACGCCGGCGGCCGGCATGTTGATCTCGATCAACAACGACACCGGGGCCGCGCAGCTGATCAGCTCTCCGCTGACGGGTGATGGGTTCGCCGGTGCGGGCGTCACGACCCTCGCTCCCGTCGTTCCGCCTCCCCCAAAGTAGTGTTCACAGGTGCGTGGCGAAGCGTGCCACACGCGGCTTGACGAGTCGTCGGAAGTCTTCGAAGCGCATGCGCACGGCATCGGTGTGCGTGCCTGCGTTGAAGTGGATGACCTCGTCCTGTGTCAGGCTCTCTTCGCAGAGCACCGGCAGGCCGTAGAGATTGCCGAGGGGGGGCATGGCCCCCGGCTCGCACTCTGGAAAGAGGCTTTGGAACTCCGGCTCACTCGCGAGCCGCACGTCTTCGAACTGCAGGGCCTTGGAGAGCAATTCGAAGTCGACGCGGTGTGTGGACGGCAGCACCGCGAGCAGGCTCTGCTGCCCTGCCTTCACCACGACGGTCTTGACCATGTCCTTCCCTTTGCAGTGCAGTTGGGCGGCGACCTCCTGCGCCGTGTACGCCTTGGGGTGCCGGATCGCGGCGTAGATCACCCCGTTTTCGTCCAGGTACTCCACCAGTCGAGACACGATAGGCATGACTTCCCCCTCTCTGCCGCCTGTGCGCGACACTCGCCCGCGCGGCTGTTCCCACGTCCCCCGACCGCGTGACCTCACGCGATCTACCGTAGGGTAGCAGCACGAACGGGTTTGCCAAGGCGGTGGTGCCGGCCCGTCCTCGACGGAGTCTTCCGGGCGGGGCTACCTGGGCCGAGCGGCCACCGAGATCTTGCGCAGTTGACGCACGGTGAGGGCGACGGCCGCCGCGAGCACGCCGTTCATCCACACGATCGCGTACCCCAAGGGCGTACCTGCGATCGCCGTGACCCCGAAGTCGCCGTGGTACTGCGTGTAGCTCGCGGACGCGCCGAGCCGTCGGGCGAGCAGGAGCACCAGCAACAGGGCCACGAGCGAAGGGACCCCGGCGATGGTGAGCAGCTTCTTGAGCTGCTTTTGCCGCGCGAGCGGCGCTCCCACCACGAACCCCAGCGGCACGGCGACCGCGTCGATCAACACCATGGCGAGGACGACCGCGGAAGGAAGACGCTGCGCGTTCACCACGTAGGCGACGGACCAGTCCCCGTGGAATGCCATGAAGTACCCGGCCGTCGGCGCGAAGACGAGGATGGAGAAAAGCGTGCTCACCACGAGGCAGCGAGAACCGAGCACGGACGTCGGGTCGGAGGCGAGCTCTTCGATCGCGGCCCACGCAAACGCGAGACCCAGCACGAACCCGAGCAGGGGAGCAACGAAGGCAGGCATGATCGGCGGCGAGTCCAGCACGCCTTCGGGACCCTGACAACCAGGAACCGCGGACTCTCCAGAGAACCACAGAAGACGCAGAGGGCACAGAAGGGATAGGGGCTGGTGCGGAGGGAGGCCTCGCGGTTGACGCCGGACGCAAGGCGCTGCTGTTCTCAAGTCCTCGTCGGTATCTGTCGTCCCTTCATGGTCGGCGCCCGAGCTCCAACTCCCGACGAATCAGCGGGAAGGTTCGATGCGGCAGCGTGCGAGGACCTCCCCGTCGGATGCCCGTTGCATTTCGAACGCCAGGACGCTGTCCGTGTCGGCCCAGGTTGCGATGCGAAGCTCGTCCCCCAGCACGGCTTGGCGGCGGTAGTCCAGGGCCGCCCGTGCCAGGCGTCGTCCCGCCGTCTCGCTCGCCTTCCCGTAGCCACGCGCCGCGGCAGCGAGCAGCCGGGTGTCGTTGAAGTAGTCCAGGTACCTCGCGTGGTTCACGTGCTGGAAGAGGTCCAGATCGCTCGGTGCGACGGCGAAGGAGCGAGCCCATGCGGACGTGGGGGCGGGGTCGACCGGGGCGGGGAGCAAGGTGAGCCGCTCCGTCGTAGCGACGAGCTCTCGGATCTTGCCGGGGATGGCGTGGGGGTGCCCTGAGGGATCCAGGTACACCGCCGTCACCACGCCCCGCGCGAGGAGTTTGCCGTCCGCGACCCGCACGACGTCGTGGTGCATATCCATGCTTGCGCGGCCGATGTGTCCGAGCACGAGGGAGACGTCGAGGTCCTGCTCGAGGCCGGGAGGCTCGTCGATCTCGAGCTGCTGGGCGCGTACGACCATGCGGTAGCCGTCGCGGAACATCTCGCCGAGGCACACGGCCGGGTCGTGCGCCGATTCCCAGCGCATGTGCTCGAGGTAACGGAGCAGTGTGGAGGGCGGGACGGTCATGCTCGTGTCCAGCTCGTACCCTCGCGTCTTGATGCGTCGTGCGATGCGGTTCATGGGGCAGACGGGTTTTTGCAGGTAGGGTGGCCCGGGTCAATGGGCGGCGATGGGTGACGAGCTGGAAGCCTGGTTCAGTATTTTTCCCGATCGAGACCGGACGAGTCGACGTTCGATCGTTGACGCGCTAGATGCGAACCCGTGGACGAACGAGCGCTACGACAACTTCTGGAACACGTTCGGTCGGGATCGACCGACATTGAAACCGCTGTGCAGCGCGTACGGGACCTGCCCTTCGCCGACCTTGGGTTCGCGAGGGTGGACCACCACCGCGCGCTGCGCCAAGGGCAGCCGGAGGTGATTCTCGGCGACCCCAAGACCGCCGAGCAGATCGCCGCCATCGCGGGCGAGATCGCCCGTCACGGCAACAACGTCCTCATCACGCGCGTGAGCGAAGACAAGATCGAAGTCGTGCGAAAGACGCTGCCCGAAATGCGGTATGTGCCCCTGGCGCGCGTGGCCACCCTCGTGGTGGCGGACATCCCGCGTCGCCCGCAGAAGGTGGCGATCGTCACGGCCGGGACGGGAGACATCCCCGTCGCGGAAGAAGCCTCCGAGACGCTCCGCATGACCGGCTTCGACCCGCTGCGCCTTTTCGACGTGGGCGTGGCCGGTATTCACCGCCTGATGGCGTGCCGGGATGACCTGCTGGTGGCGGACGCGGTCATCGTGGTGGCGGGTATGGAGGGAGCGCTGCCGAGCGTGGTGGGCGGGCTCGTGTCCTGCCCTGTGATCGCGGTGCCCACGAGCGTGGGGTACGGTACGCACCTGGCCGGGCTCACCCCCATGTTCGCGATGCTCAGCTCGTGTGCGAGCGGGGTGGTGGTGGTGAACATCGACAACGGGTTCGGCGCTGCCATGGCGGTGCACCGGATGTTTCCTCGGGATGCGCGCGCGGTTGTTCAACCCGAGGCGGAGTCCGGAACATGACGCACTCGCATGACTCGCATTCCCACCCGCATTCGCATTCCCACCCGCATTCGGACTCGCACTCGGACTCGGACTCGCACGAGCACGCGCACGAGCACGAGCACGAGCACGAGCACGAGCACGAGCACGAGATTGGGGGGGGGAAGGGGCGGGTGCTGTTTCTCGATGCGTTTAGTGGGGTGTCGGGGGACATGTTCGTGTCGGGGATGCTCGACTTGGGAGTCCCCCTCGACGTGTTGCAGAAGACCGTCGACGCCTTGCCGATCGACGGGGTCCGGCTCGAGCGGGGGACCCGAGCCCGCAATGGCATCGTCGCGGCCTCGTTCGAGGTGCACGTGGAGGGCGAGCAGCCTGCACGGCACTGGCGTGAGATCGATGCGATGCTCGAGGGCGCGGCGCTTGCTGCGCCGGTTGTTTCGCGGGCGCGGGCCATCTTCCGTAGGCTGGCGGAGGCGGAGGGCCGGGTGCACGGCATTTCCCCGCAGGACGTGCACTTCCACGAGGTGGGGGCGGTGGACGCCATCGTCGACATCGTGGGCGCCGCGGCGCTCGTGTCCTTCCTCGAGCCTTCGCGGATCGTTTGCTCCCCGCTGCCCATGGGCTACGGAACCATCCGGGCGGCGCACGGTGTCCTTCCCGTGCCGGCCCCCGCTACCGTCCTGTGCTTGCAGGGCGTGCCGACCTACGGGGTCGATGTCGAAGGGGAGATGGTGACCCCGACCGGCGCTGCGATCGTCTCCACCCTCGCGGACGAATTCTCTCGCTGGCCTGCCATGGTGATCGAGCGGACCGGGTTCGGCTCGGGGTCGAAGGACTGGGGGACGAGGCCGAACCTGCTGCGCGTCATCCTGGGAACCCCATCGCCTTCGGGCGAGACGCAAGCGTCCGGCAGCCACACTGTGATCGAGACGAACGTCGACGACATGACGGGGGAGCTTGCAGCACACACGATCAGTACGTTGATGGCGATCGGCGCCCTGGACGTGTGGGTGACGCCGTCGACGACGAAGAAGGGGCGACCGGGCATGGTGATCTCGGTGTTGGCAGGCAAGGGCGAGGCGCTGCAGCTCGAGCATGCGCTGCTTCGCGAGACGACGAGCCTCGGGGTGCGCAGTCACGACGTGACGCGGCTGGAGATGCCGCGGCGGGCGTCTGAGGTGACCACGCGGTTTGGGACCATCCCGGTGAAGGTGGCGGGGGAGGGGGACGCGGAGCGCGTGAAGCCGGAGTTCGACGCGTGCGTTCGGGCCGCCGAGGAGTACGGGGTGACGGTTCGCGAGGTGGTGGCGGAGGTGATGAAGCGCTCGTGATGCGTCTCGTATTCCCTAACGGAAGGATCGAAAGGGCGCATTGCGAGGCCGACCTGCCAATGGCATTCTCGCATCTGGAGTAGCTTATCCTCCGGGAGATCAGGACCATGGGCGAGAACGACCACGCGAAGCGGGCGCTAGCTTACCTGGATGACCTTTGCCGGCGCATGGACCGGGGAGAGGCTCCGGTGCGCGCGAGCAGGGCATGGTGGCAGCTGCCTGCGTTCGTACCGGTGGCCGTCGGGCTGTCCCTCGTGTCGTGCGGAGGCACGGTGCAGGAGGCTGGAGGCGACGACAAAGAGGTTTGTGACAACGACAAGGACGACGACGGCGACGGCGACATCGACTGTGCGGATGCGGATTGTTCGGACTTCCCCATGTGCGGCACGCTCTACGCTGGTCCCGCCTACGCCGCTCCCATGGAGGACTGCGCCAACGGCATCGACGACGACTTCGACAGTGCGGTGGACTGCGCAGACACGGACTGCTCCGCGAGCCCAAGCTGCGCCATGCCGCCCTACGGTGCGCCGATCGAGGAGTGTGACAACGGGTTCGACGATGACGGGGACACCAAGGTCGACTGTGCCGACGCCGACTGCTTCGACTTCCCGGCGTGCGGCGGTGAGGATTACGCCGCGCCATTCGAAACGGACTGCTCGAACGGAGTGGACGACGACTTCGACGAGAAGGTCGATTGCGACGATCCGGACTGCTACTCGGACGTGAACTGCAACACGCCACCTCCCTATTCCGCGCCCATGGAGATGGACTGCGACAACGGGTTCGACGACGACGGGGACGGCAATTCCGACTGCGCCGACGAGGACTGCGAGGGCTTCTCGGGCTGCAGCGGGACCGACTACGCCGCGCCATTCGAGACGAGCTGTGACAACAAGGTCGACGACGAAGGGGACGGCAAGGTCGATTGCCTCGACCCGGACTGTTACGAAGACCCGGCGTGCATGCAGGCCGCGTACGCGGCGCCGTTCGGCAAGTAGCTACTCTCCGTATCTCCCCGTCGCCGTCGCCGATCATCCCGTCGCCGTCGCCGCTCTTCCCGTCGCCGTCGCCGCTCTTCCCGTCGCCGTCGCCGATCATCCCGTCGCCGTCGCCGATCATCCCGTCGCCGTCGCCGATCATCCCGTCGCCGTCGCCGATCATCCCGTCGCCGTCGCCGATCATCCCGTCGCCGTCGCCGATCTCCCCGTAGCCGTCGCCGGTCTGCAGGATCGGTGTCGATTTAACGCAACCCATCCCGGTCGCTGTCCGATGGATGGCCATCATGAGAACCGAAGCTCCGAAGCTCAACCACGAGCGACTCGACGTCTACCAGACTGCCATCGAGTTCTTTGCCCTGGCCGACGTCATTGTCTCTGGCTTTCCCAAAGGCAACCGCGCATTGACCGACCAGATGAAGCGAGCTTCGCTATCCATCCCCCTCAACATCGCAGAAGGGTACGGCAAGCGGACGTCCGCCGACCGAGGCAGATTTTACGGCATTGCCCGGGGCAGTGCACACGAGTGCGGAGCAATACTCGATGCCGCAGCCGTTCTGGACCTCGTGCCGGAGGCCCAGTTCGTTCGCGGCAAGACCCTGCTTGTGCGAATCGTACAGATGCTTGTGAAGATGAGCCAGTAGGGGCTCGGCGAGGGCGACGGGCAGATCGGCGACGGCGACGGCAGAATCGGCGACGGCGACGGGCAGAATCGGCGACGGGTAGAATCGGCGACGGGCAGAGCGGGATGCGGGCAGAGCGGGATGCGGGCAGAGCGTCCCTATTTCATCCGGCCAAACGTCGTTCGGAAGCCGTAGTGCGGCGAGACGGGAAGCTTGTACTTCTTCCCCTCGGGTGAGGTGACCCCGACCAGGGCCTCCTTCAGGAATACGCGGGATTCCTGGGGCGTCCACGCGGGACTCCCCACCCGGAACACGAACGACTGCCAGGAGCTATTGCCTTCGCTCGGGCTTCCAGGGGGAGAGCGGATGGGGTTGTCGCTGCAGAGGGTGCACGACGGCGTGAAGCCCGGCGGCACGGCCAGCGGGAACGCGGTTGAGACGATGTCGAACGCCTTGTCGTTGATGGGTTGTAGATTGCCCGCGCCTTGCGGACCCGCGTAGAGCGTCCCCACGAGCACGCCGCTCTTACCGCGCGCAGCCATGCTCTTCTGTACAAGAGTCACGAGGCGGGCGGATTGGAGGTGGGGTTCCTCGCGCCAATGTCGTGCGTGAAGAACCCGTTCTCAACCGATTGCGATTGGGATCTCCTTCCCGTCATCTATGACGGAGCCAGCAAGTCGTGGGAGGAGGTCCCGGCGTCTCCGATGCCCTTCGAGCTGGGGCTCGTCGGGGTGTCATTGGGAGAGGGCTGGGCATTGTTCGCGGACTCCCACCTTGGTGGGACGAGCTGGGCGACCTTCGATGACGCAAGCCGGACCTGGAGCCTGGGATATCGGAGTGCCTCGTTCACCCGTCTTGGTCTCTTGGCCCTGCCCGGAGGCCGGGTGCTCTTCTACCCGACCGATCGGTGGACACAAGACGAGGAATAGTCCCTCCTGATCGTCGAGCCTGTCGCTCCCCAGGTGGACAAGGTGATCATGGGACCCGTCATGTCGAACCTCCAAGAAGGCACAGCGGTGCTGCTGGACGCCGAGAGGGTTCTGTTCACTGAACCTGGGTGAGGATAACGCCCTATTCTGGTTCCTGCTCCCGAGCCAGGCCCAGCACGTGCCCATCTGGGTCCAGAACGTACGCTGCCTCGTGCCCCCAGTCGCGCGGGGCCAGCGCGCTCAGCATCTTCGCCCCCGCGGACAACGCCCGGTCACACATCGCTCCCGGATCGTCCACGCACAGATACAGCTCGCTTCGCGGGATTCCTGCAGCGCGCGCGGGATCAGGAAGCGCCTCTCCCAGCAGCCGCACGATCCCAGCCTCTGGCATCAACCCCAGAACCGAGTTCGTCCCGAGGGCAAACTCCGTCATCCCCGGCACGTCGAGACGCGGCTCGCTCGCAAGCACGCGCGCATAGAAGTCTCGGCTCGTGCGCTGGTCGCGCACATACAGGATGAAGTAGGCCTGGTTCACGTTGTGTATGGCTACCTCATGCGTCCTTTTCTTCGTTGGGTGCAAGCGATGCGCTCGGCTCAGCCCTGATCCGGAGCGAAGCGACGGACCGCGGGGGCAACCTCTGGATCTTGCTGTACGAATGGCAAGGCGGCCCGCCACCAACAAGGTGGGCGGCGCGTGAGAGGGCTCCTTCCCCCGAGGCGGGGGAAGGCTGGGATGGGGGCCCTAGCCGAGGCAGCACGGGGATTGTGGCTCGGGTAGCACGCTCCGCAACGCCCGG